>Ga0187853_10000026_pt1 | contig 181134 bp, 162 predicted proteins | sample June2016WEW_6_10_2_FD_132417 | JGI IMG/M metagenome (GOLD analysis project Ga0187853, IMG submission 132417) | Peatland microbial communities from SPRUCE experiment site at the Marcell Experimental Forest, Minnesota, USA - June2016WEW_6_100 | ecosystem: Environmental > Terrestrial > Soil >... | reverse complement strand
ACCGCTTTCACCTTAAACTCGTCTGAATACCGATGTGCCTTCCTCGGACCCTTCATCTTTCCCACTTGGACACCTCCTCCTTAGTTAGGTCTTAGTGTCCACTTTTTCTGGGGAAGTCCCCCGTCCGGTGGATGCCTTGGTTAGCCATTCTTATTTTCTTTTATCAGCAAATTATAAAATGACTTTGTTGCTAACAAATTATCAATTGCCATGTCGAATGCCTGAATGAACAACACTGTATCTCCAAACTTATCAAATTCTTGTAGTGAGCCATACCCTTCGGTTGACAAAGTTAAGATAATTCTTTTTGTTCTATTATCATAAACCTCCCACTCTACCTTAACATAAGCCTCTCCTTTAACCCCTTTTGTGGAATAGCAGGCGTTTGCTTGAACATCAATAAGCTTGCCTCCTAATAATAAGTCAGATTGGTTGCTATATTCATCATTAAATGGGGAATATGCTTTGCCCAAGACCAAATAACCATACTCCTCCAACTTTTTTCTAACATGATTAGTACTCTCACGAATAAAATTTTCAGTACCTTTCCAGTGAAGAGCCCCTTGGTCCATACATATAAAACCATTGTAAAACCTGCCGATAGTGTTTTCCAATTCGATTGCATCAACTATTCTGTTTGCAGATATTGTCAACGACTTACCAGAGATATTCTTATATGGCTCTTGACGGACTACGCTTTTGTTTAGCGGTGCTACTGAACAACCACCCAATATACAACAAATGAGTCCAATTATAAGGTTTCTCATTATCCCTCCTCTCAGATCATCTCCAAATATTAAGGCTAACATGCAGATCACCGGCGGCTTAAGCCGTCCGGTGGATTTGCTGGTTGGGCGATTTAACAATTTGCTTAAGCTGCTTCAGCATGCAATTTCAAGCCGAGTGCTTGTAAAACTTTAAGGATTGTGTCGAACCCTGGGCTTCTCTCGCCAGAGAGTGCTTTGTAAAGGCTTTCACGGGACAAGCCAGCATCACGCGCTACTTGTGTCATGCCCTTGGCGCGTGCAATATCACCGAGAGCCTTAGCAATAAAGGCCGCATCGCCATTTGCCTCCTCAAGACAAGCTTCAAGATAGGCAGCCATTTCTTCTGGTGTACGAAGATGTTCAGCGACATCGTATTTAGTTGTAGTTGTTTTAGCCATGATGAACTCCTATAAGTTTCTTGCCAAACGTAAGGCAGTTTTTATATCCCTTGCCTGGGAATGCTTATCACCACCTGCTAAGAGAATTATCAGCTTCCGTCCTTGTTCTTTGTAATAAACTCGATAGCCGGGTCCATAATCAATACGCAACTCTGAAACACCTTCACCAACTGGCTTAACATCTCCAGGATTTCCTGCCGATAGCCTCTCAATCCGAACCAGGATACGAGCACGCGCACGGATATCTTGTATTTCATCAATCCATTTTGCAAAGGCTTCAGTTTTGCGGAGTTCTTTCATAAACATAATGTAGCCATATGGCTACTATTTGTCAATGAAGTTTGATGGAGCTGAGAATGGAGGCCAACATGCAGATCAGCGGCGGATGAAAGCCGTCCGCTGCATGCCATTGTTGGGCATATACCCTTATTTCAGAACGTACTCGGCCACATCTCGATCAATTAGATGTAGTCTTTCCTGGACAGTATTTCCCATCCCATGGTCTACACCCACGTCATGCAGCGGGGCTCCGGTGCGGTGAAGAGCCCGCTCGACCGCATGGGCTGAAAGCGCGCAAACTCCGTCCCGGCAGGTGAGCATAGATTTATGGGGAGAAGGTCCTGACCTCGGCATGGCATGATCCATCGTGCAGGCTTCGGGTGCGAACCGTTTCATAGTTGTACGGGCTTTTAATTATTTGAACTATAGCACAAGGTGCTGAAGGAATCCAGGTTTCCGGCGGGTTGAACTTCGGGGTCATTTCTTTTGGTGGGTTTCGTTTTGCTGCACACACCCTTCAATATTACACTACTACCCCTCACCCTGTCCCAAATTTCTGCATGGAAAGCAGAAATTGACGAACTTTACGTTCGCCCGTAGGGTGAGGGACATGGATGTCCCGAATCACTCCCGCAAGGGGGCGAGGGGAACTTAAGCAATGATCTTGTATGGAAATCCGGTGTGTTAAGTAAAAGCTCTGCACGCGCTATAATACAAGCCAGCTTCACCCTATCTGTCTTCCGCAAGGGAAGAGGGGACTCTGGCTATAATACAAGCCGGCTGTACCTCGTGCCCATCTCCATCAACCCTTGAGCACGGTGTCCATGAAAAAGGCCTTGATCTTGCGCATGCGGCGCTCGGGCATGAGCTTGTGCATGTCTTCGTGCGGCATGGCCCTGCCGAACAGGTTGTGGGTCATGGTCGCTTCCGGGTCGTCGGTATCAAAGGTCACGGCATGAAACAGGTTGGGGCCCTGGCCTGGGTTCACTGCCAGGCAGCCGTTGATGTGGGTCCGGTACACCCCTGACATGTAGGGGGATTCGTGGATGTGCCCGTGCAGGCTCACCATGGGCCGGGTCCTCTCGAGGAAACCTCTTATGGCCTTCGAGCCGATGGGCTTTCCGGTGTGCAGGGTGTCGAGACCGCTCTCATACGGGGGGCAGTGGAACACGCAGACGGTGTGGCCGGGGTCGTCGAAGGAGACGGTCATGAGATCTTCCTCGATGCTGGGGTTCTTCACGGCATATTCTCCGTCCGGGCTTGGCCGCAGCCTGTCCGTATCGCTCACGATGGCGAACTTGCTCGGCACGTAGGAGTCACGCTTCAGGTCCCTGCGCGCATAATCCTTCACCCAGAACGTCGAATCCGGAACACAGGCATAGCCGAAAAAGGTGAGGCCACCCAGATGCACGGTCTTCCCATGGATGTTGACGGCCTGGGGAAGGGCGGCTGCAAGACGCTCCAGCACGGGAATCCAGTCGTGGTTGCCGGGGATGTAGAGGGTCTTCATGCCCGGGTTCGATGCGAGGAACGAGGCGAAGACCGTGGAAAGATAGCCGTCCACGAAGCGGAGCTGGCCCTTGAGGTCATCCTGGAAGCCGGCGCGGCCGTTGATGAGGGCGATGGGGCTGGGGATCAGGGTGGGGAGGATGTCGCCGCCGAGGATGATGCACTGCACCTCTTCTTTGACCGCGAGCTCCATCATCCCTTCATACAGGACCCGCCTGCCGTGAAGGTCACCGGTGAAGAGCACTTTCATGTGGCGTCACGCCGTCCTTTCAAGATAATAAAAATGCGTATGGACGAGGGAAAAGTCTACCATGAAGATAAGTTATATGGTTAATGGATGGGGTAAGGCAACCATGGAATCCGTGCCGGCCGTCTTGAGGGACGAAAGGCGGCAGGGTCAGCCGCAGCCGGGCCGTGATGAAAGGGGTGTGTATGTCTGATGAGGGCAAGGGTCATTGCATATTCTGCGACATCATTGCAGGCAATGCCGAGGCGTATAAGGTCTATGAGGACGACATGTCGTTGTGCATACTCGACATCCATCCCTACACCCAGGGGCACTGCCTGGTCATTCCCAAGAGGCACGTCACCTGGTGGCATGAACTGAGAGCCGATGAGACGGACAGCCTGTTCCGTGTCGCCAGGGTCTGCGCCAACAAGATGATGAAGGCGCTTTTCCCGGACTTTATCTTTATGTACGCACGGGGACGAAGGATCCCCCATACCCATATCTTTCTCATACCCACCTTCAAGGACGATGTTCTCGATAGGTTCTTCCATGCATTGGAAAAGTTTCAGGAGTCGCCCCAGAGCCTGGCCCGGCTGAAGGACAGGGACAAGATGATCGAGGCCATGGAGCTTCTCAAGGAAACAGACTTTTCCGATGAATAGATGACTGGATTCGAAGCTTCCGCGGGAATGACATTAAGGGTGAGATCGCCCATTCTTTTTCGAGAACTTAAATTCTTAAAGGCAACTTATAATAAAATATAATTAATCTGCCGATACGATCACTACATTTGCATTTTCGTAATTCTATTGGGGGTAACACTTGGAATCTATTGACTCAGATTTAAAGGGGGGTCGAAGCTGTGATGGAAGAGTATTTGAAAAAGAAGGTTACGGCAGAGGATATTCTCGGTGTCATTCATCCGGGATCAAGCATGTTCGTGGAATCCGGCTGCGCCGAGCCGCAGCACCTTGTGAGAAAGCTCATCGTCGATAATATCGACCTGAGCGACGTACAGGTATATACCACGATTCCACTCCGCACCTATTCCGACTTCGGGGGCGATGCAGGCTCCCGGTTCCGCATACACTCGTTCTTTGTATCGCCGGGCATGTCGGGTCCGTTCTCCACGGGCAAGACCGACCATATCCCGCTGTCTTCCGATATGCTTGACAGGTTGATCCAGGAGGGTTCCATCAAGATCAACACGGCCGTCATTCAGCTCAGCCCCCCGGACGATAAGGGTTACATGAGCCTCGGCGTAACCGTGGATATCGTCAGGTCCATGATCGACCATGCAGACATCGTGGTGGCCCAGGTCAACTCTTTTATGCCGTTTACCTGCGGCGAGAGCCTCGTGCACATATCCGAGGTCGACCATATCGTCGAGTATGATGAGCCACTCGTGAGCTGTCCGGTTGAAGAATTCGACTTTGAAACTAGGCAGATCGGGGAGCATGTAGCGAATCTTGTAAAAGACGGCTCCACCATCCAGATAGGATTCGGCAGGATTCCGGATGCCGCACTCAAGGCAATGAAAACCAAGAAAGACCTGTCGATCCATTCCGAAATCATCACCGATACCGTCATCGATCTTGTCCGGACAGGCGCCATACCAAAAGGCAATATGATCACCGGTTCGTTCTGCATCGGGACTGAAGCCTTGTTCTATTTCGTCAGACAAAACGAGCAAGTCCAGATGAGACCGCTCACCCATGTGAGCAATCCCCAGGTCATCCTTACAAGGACCCCTTTTGTCGCCATCAACGGGGCCGTGGAGATCGACATCACCGGACAGTCATGTGTTGCCCTCGGAGAGCAAGGCGCCCATTTCGGTGCACTGGGGCAACCTCATTTCAACAGGATCGCCCAGATCACAAAGGACGGGAAAGCGATCATCGCCCTGCGGTCGACATCCCGTGACGGGAGCATCTCACGGATCGTACCCAGGTTCACCGAATCCAAGATGGGCATCTTCACCACCCAGACCGATGTAAGTTATGTGGTCACGGAATACGGCTGTGTGAACCTATTCGGCAAATCCATCCGCGAACGGGTGCTTGAGCTCATCACCATAGCACACCCGAAGTTCCGTAATTGGCTGCTGGATGAGGCCAAGAGGATGAACTACATATACCCCGACCAGATCCTTCCTCCTGAAGATTCCCTCTACCCGGCACATTTCGAGCATAAACAAACCTTCGGCGGAAAAGAGGTCTTTATCAGACCTGTCAAGATAACGGACGAGCGGGGCATACAGAACCTGTTCTATTCCTTGAGCAGCGATGAAAAATTTCACCGGTTTCATAGTCACGTCACCTCTTTGCACCACCGGCAGGCCCAGCAGATGGTGAATTGCGATTATAAAAATTCGCTGGCCCTGGTCGTGGAAGCCTCTGATGCAGGGAAGGCCCGTATCATCGGCATAACCCATATCGTCATGGACAATGAAGAAGCCGAGCGAAGAACCTGTGAGTTCGCTGTCATGGTGCATCCGGAGTGGCAGAACATCGGACTCGGCTTCTATTTGCTCAAGACCATGACCCAGATCGCCCCTGAGCTTGGTTTTGAGGTCTTCCGTGCATATGTCTGGGAACAAAATATCAAGATGCTTCACGCCTTTGATAAGCTGGGACTGCATAGGTATGCAACGACAGGATATAATGTGGTGAAGCTTGAATATGATCTTGACCCTTTGGCAGCACCCCGTAAAGAACCTCGAACCCACCCGGGAGGAAATCACGAGGATGATGGGCTCATTATCCCTGACGATCTTGATCTAGTTCCGGACATCAAGAGATTATTCTAGTAATAACTGCAGGCCGCTTGCCGCTGCGCCGGCCGCTGGTGCCATGGGTCTTGCGTCACCAGGAGTCTTGCATACAATCGCGTAAATCCTCTCCCAGGTAAACCTTGACCGAAGCTCCCTTCGGTACTAAAGGGAAATTTAATGAAATCCCGAGGCGTACAAGAATCCCTGCTGGACACCTTCATGAGCGCCCTTACAGGCCCGTGTGCCGTGAAAAACAACGATTCCGTGCTTGTCTGCGTCTCCGGAGGCATCGACTCCATGGTCCTTCTTGACCTCATGCGGTGTGCCTCCCAAAGTCTGGATCTCAGGCTCGGTGTCATCCATGTGGATCACGGCCTCCGCAAAGGAGAATCCGGGCAGGATGCCTGTTTCGTGCAGGAATGGTGCCGGAAGCTTTCCCTGGAATTTCACCTTGCAAAGCTTATGATGACCCCCGGCATGGCAAATCTCGAGGAAGAAGCACGGAAGATGCGCTATATTGCCATCCGCGACTTCAAAAACCGCCATGGATATGCCTATGCCGCAACAGGCCACACCCTTGACGACCAGGCGGAGACCGTTTTGTATCGCATCATCAGGGGGACCGGCATCAGGGGTCTTGCAGGAATGGGATACAAAAGACCGGATGATCTCATCAGACCCATGCTCGGGATCTTAAGAACCCAGGTAAATGAATATGCAACCGATGAAGGCCTTGCCTATGTGATCGACAGTTCAAACAATGATATGAGGCTCGCCCGCAACCTCATCCGCAGCGCCGTGATCCCGGTGATGGAACGGATAAACCCCCAGGCTGCGCGGTCCATAGCATCTCTTGCCCATATCGCCCGGGAAGAGGGTGCAGCCCTGGAGAACATGGCACTCGATCTTGAGAAAAGTGCGGCTGTCTTCGACTATGTCATGATCAAGGCCTTCAGGGCCGATGACTTAAGAAGTGCACCCGATGCCGTTACCAGGAGGCTTCTCATCAATGTCATCTCACGCATGGCCCATGAGCCGAGGGGGATCGACGCGATTCAGGTGGATACCGCCTTTGAGGTGCTGGGTGCGGCTATTCGGGCGCATACCATCAAGAGAAGGGTGAAGGTGCTCCTGGATGGCCGTCTGCTTGTCATACACCGCGTTTCCCCGGGCCCGCATTATTCCCTCGAAATCAAAGAAGGGGGACCTTTTTTCATTCCCGAGATCAACAAGACCGTGAATATCATTGTGCCCGAGTGCACGACCGGGAACTTCCGGATCAGGTCATATCTGAAAGGGGACAGGATGTCGGATAAAAAGGTATCACAAATCCTCGCTAAGATGAAGATACCTCGCACATTACGTCCCTTCTGGCCCGTTCTGACATTACATGAAGCTACAATCGCCGTTGCTGCAAAAGAAAAGGGGCAAGGCGGGGTCCAGATGATACTGGAAGAGGGTCATGGAGAATAAGATACTGCAGGCCCTTGTCTCAGTCGATTCAGCAGGTTTTTACCCGGCTTCGCTTCAGGCGCTCATCACAGCATCCATTTTCAGGCGTGAGAAAAAACCCGTTCTATGGATCGTGAAAAGTGCGGATGATATGTACAAGGCCCAAGAAGATGTCCTGTGCTTCCTCAAGCCCGAGCACATCAGGATCTTCCCGCCGTATGACGTAAGGCCGTATCAGGATGACAGCCCTTCAAAAGAGATCATGGCCAAGAGGATTACGGCCCTATACGCCCTGTTGACCGGCCCTGCATCAGTGGTGATCACCCCGCTGCAGGCCGTTCTCGGCTTCACCATGGGAAAGGGAGATCTTATCTCGAGTATCATAAGCCTCAAGGCGGGCACGGAGATAGAAAGGGAGGATTTTTCCCTCAGGCTCGTCCGTATGGGCTACACCAGGGAGGCGCTCATTGACGACGTCGGACAATTCAGCATCAGGGGCTCTGTCATGGACATCTTTTCCCCGGGCATGGAAGAACCGGTGCGTCTCGATATGTTCGGCGATGAGATCGTTGCCATAAAAGGATTCGATGTGCAGACCCAGAGGACCCGAAAAGTCCTGGATTCGGCGGATATACTCCCCGGCGGCGAGGTCCTTCTGGACTATCCCCATATGAAGAACGCACGGGCCATCTTACGAAGGATGGGGGAACCCGGCACCCGGTTCATCATCGAGGATATGGAGCAGGGCATACATACTCCAGGCATAGAATCCTATCTTGTGCTCTTCTACGAAAAACCTTCCACCATCTTCGATTATCTCTCCAAGAAAACCGTCATCATGTGCCCTGACGCCGTTGAAACAGGCACCCTCTGGGATGAGGCGTTCAACTCCTATGTCCATGGATATGAGCGTGCCCTTACCAGGCAGAAAGTCTTCCTCGCACCTGAAGAGGCAATAATAAGCAAAACGGATCTTGCAATGCACCTGGCCGGTTTCGATCGGCGGATATCGACATCCCTCGCAGACAACCTCAGTGGCTCCCCACAGGCCCGTGTAAAATGGGAACTGCTCACAGGCGGTTCTGCAGATGCAGTCTTCGACCGGATTGTCTCCCTGGTGCATGAGGGCCTTGATGTATTCATCTTTTCCAGTGCGGACATGATGACGGAGCGCATTGAATATGCCTTTGCAATCCGGGGCCTTAAGACGGAGACCACCAGCCCGGAGTTCCTGCTGCACTATGGCGGGTTCGGCGCCCGGGTGCGCATGATCGAGGGAAACCTTTCTTCAAGTTACATCCTGCCTGAGCTTGGGGCTGCCCTCATATCGGCTGAAGAGATGCTCGGCGCCCATAGAAAGAGGAGAAAGACGCCTTCAGGCCCACCCATCTACGACCCGTTCACCCAGCTCAATGTAGGCGATGCCGTCGTGCACCGCGACAACGGCATCGGGATCTTTAAAGGTGTGGTCAGGCTGGAGGCCGGCGGAACCTTGAGCGATTACGTGCTGCTCGAATATCTCGGCGGAGACAGACTCTATGTCCCTGTGTACCGGCTGTCGCTGCTCCAGCGTTATATAGGTGATACGGACCACTACACCATTGATAAGCTTGGCGGAACCAGGTGGGCCAATGCCAAGGCAAAGGCAAGCGTGTCCGTGGCGATACTCGCCGGAGAGCTTTTACAATTGTATGCCAAGCGCCAGGCTGCACAGGGTGTGTCATATGATACCGAAAGCCCGCCGATCCGGGAATTCGTCGATTCATTCCCCTTCGATGAGACAGACGACCAGCTCAAGGCCGTTGAAGAGACCTATGCCGACATGGCATCCGTAAGGCCCATGGACAGGCTTATATGCGGCGACGTCGGATACGGAAAGACCGAAATAGCGCTGCGTGCCGCTTTTGTTGCCGTGATGTCCGGCAAGCAGGTGGCCGTCCTGGTGCCCACGACCTTGCTCGCCAGGCAGCACCTGGGCACATTCAGAGACAGGATGGCTTCTTGGCCCATCCGTATGGAGGCCCTCTCCAGCATGAGCTCATCCGCCCACAGCAAGGATGTACTTCTGGACCTGGAGGCGGGCAAGGTGGATATCGTTATCGGGACACACGCCCTGCTCTCGGGGAAGATAAGATTCAAAGACCTGGGTCTTCTTGTGGTGGACGAAGAGCACCGGTTCGGCGTAAAACACAAGGAAAAGATAAAGTCCTTGAGGGCGGAGGTGGATGTATTGACACTGACCGCCACCCCCATACCCCGGACCTTGAACATGGCCATTTCGGGCCTGAGAGAGCTCTCCATCATCGAGACACCGCCTGCAGAGCGCAAATCCATCGACACCCTCATCACCCGCTTTGATGATGAGGCCGTTCAGGTCGCCATCAACAAAGAGCTCGCCCGCGGGGGCCAGGTATTCTTCGTTCACAATACCGTCTCCACCATCGACTCCATGGCAAGGCATATCCAGGCATTGTGCCCCCAGGCCCGGGTCGGCGTGGCACACGGACAGATGCCGAGGGTAAAACTCAACAGTGTCATGGGCAGCTTTCTGGAGCGGAGTATCACCGTGCTGGTCACCTCTGCCATCATAAGCTCCGGGCTTGACATCTCGAATGCGAACACCATCATCATCAACAGGGCCGACAAGTTCGGACTGGCCGATCTCTACCAGCTCAGGGGAAGGGTTGGCAGATCCAAGACAAAGGGCTATGCCCTGCTGCTCCTGCCCGAGATGGGGCGGATCACCAAGGATGCCCACAAGAGACTCTCGGCCATCAAGGAATACGAATCTCTGGGTGCAGGCTTCCACATGGCCATGCGCGACATGGAGATAAGGGGGGTCGGCGATATACTGGGCAAGGCCCAGTGGGGACACGTTACGGCCATAGGCTACGAGCTCTACCAGGAGATGCTTAAAGAGGCGGTCGACAGCCTCCAGGGAAAACAGGCATTACCGGAAATAGACCCTGAGATCAGGATCAGTCTCGATGCCTATATTCCTGAAAACTACTGTCCGGACCAGCACCTGAGGCTCGGTCTCTATAAAAGACTCTTCTCCGCATCGACCGACGAGCTCAGGACCATAGGCGATGAACTGAAAGACCTCTATGGTCCCCTGCCGGAACCGGTCAAGTCGCTGCTTCTCATATCAGAGGTGCGTGATATTATGAAGCGGCAGAGAATTAAAAAAATCGATATGGATGAAGAAGTGTTGAGGTTGTACCTGAGCCGTGATAGCATTGTGGACCTGGAAAGGCTCATTACCTTCGTGACGCAAAGGAAGGGGAGACTCAGGCCTGAGGGTTTTATGGAGATACCGTTACAGGGTCACGATATACCAAATGAAATACGTGACATACTTGCTGTGGTAACATGAGAATATACGTGCGGAGAACTGAAAAGAATATGAATATATTCAGCTTCACAAAAATACCAGCCGGACTCAGGGGCATAATGTGGATTCTGCCGTTGGCATCTGCCGTGCTCATAGCCCTTTTATGCACCCCGGCACATGCCGAGATGATCGACGGGATTGTGGCCGTAGTGGATGATAAGGTCATCATGCACTCGGATCTTGTGAAGAAGATGCATGACCTCGGTGCAAAAAATTATGAAGCTTCGACGGCCGAGCAGGTATTGCAGCTTATGGTGGAAGATGCGATCGTAGACAAGGTTTACCACAGCCTGGGCCTGCCCCAGGTTGAATTGGGTCGTGCAGAAGATGCTGCCAAGAGCATGAACATCGACGTGGCCAGCGCCCAGTCCATGATAAAGAAGACCACCATCATGGATATGATGGTCAGATCCCGGGTTGTGGTGACTGAAACTATGGTGCAGGACTACTATGACTCCCATCCAAAAGAGTATTCCGGGGCCGAATCCTTACACCTCAAGCAGATCCTCATAAAAAATGATCCGGTGAAGGCCGATAAAGCCATAACGGATATTCACAGCGGCAGACCTTTTGACGAGGCGGCAAAGGATTATGCCGAAAAGACAGCCGGAAGCAATCCGGATATCGGCTGGATAAGAATCGATGAGCTTGCAAGTGAGGCCCGCAAGGTCCTTGAGACTGCAAAGCCCGGAGATATAGTAGGCCCTGTCTCCCTGGATGAAAACATCCTCATATACCAAGTACTGGAGCGCGGAGTTTCCGGTGGTAAACCCATTGACGAGGTGCGCTCCGAGATCGTGGAAACGCTTCAGACGAAGCATCAGAAAGAGGCGTTCGATCATTGGCTTAAGATGATCATGGCGGACCATTTTGTCGGGATCTATATGTAAATCCAGACACTGTAGGCGGCTTTAGCCGCGGCAGGAACATGGGATCGCGGCTAAAGCCGCCCCTACAAAAAAACATCCATGAAAGATTACATCGAAATAAAAGGTGCGAGCGAGCACAACCTCAAAGACATCGACGTTCTGATACCCCGGAACAAATTCGTGGTAATCACAGGTGTGTCCGGCTCGGGCAAATCGACACTCGCCTTTGATACGCTCTTTGCCGAAGGGCAGCGCAGATATGTGGAATCCTTAAGCGCCTATGCCCGGCAGTTCCTCGATCAGATGCCCAAGCCGCAGGTGGAATCCATTGAAGGCCTATCACCGGCCATAGCCATCGAACAGAAGACCACATCCAACAATCCCCGGTCCACGGTGGGGACCGTTACCGAGATCTATGATTACCTAAGGGTCCTCTTTGCGAGGATAGGCACACCTCGTTGCTGGATCTGCGGCCGTGCAATCGAATCCATGACCATCCAACAGATGGCCCAGGCGGTCCTCGACCTCGGAGCCGGTAAAAAGGTGATCCTCTTCGCCCCTATAATCACCGGACGCAAGGGGGAGTATACAAAACTCTTTGAGCGTTTGGCCCGTGAAGGATTTGTGAGGGTGCGCATAAACAACGAATTCTATGACATTGAAGAGATCCCGCGACTCGACAAAAACAAGAAGCATACGATCGATGTGGTAGTGGACAGGATTGTGATGAAAGACGGGGTAATGACCCGGCTCTTGGACTCCATCGAGATGGCATGCAAGCTTTCAGGAGGGACGCTCACCGTTGAGGACGACCTTGGTGGGTCATATATCTATTCCGAGCATTACAGCTGCCCGGTATGCAACACCTCCTTCCCCGAGATATCGCCGAGGATGTTTTCCTTCAATAACCCCCATGGCGCATGCGAGACCTGTCATGGTCTGGGCGTGCTCATAGAAATCGACCCCGACCTGGTGGTCCCTGAGAAGAGGCGATCTCTGAACCAGGGTGCCATTGTCCCCTGGGGGGTGCCGCCGGGTAGGTTCGCAAGCCGCATGATCAGCTATCTGGCGAGGAATCTTAAGTTTGATGCAGATGCCCCCTTTGAGAAGCTCCCCGAAGAGGCCAGGCGCACAATCCTTTATGGCGGGCCTATGAAAGACGCCTATTCTGCCCCTTTTGAAGGGGTTATCCCCAATCTCACCAGACGGATGAAGGAAACCGAGACAGGCGAGATCAGCGAGGACATCTCACGTTTTCTCAACAACATTACCTGCCCCGACTGCAAGGGTGCACGCCTGAAGAATGAAATCCTCCACATCACCATAGCCGATAAAAACATCTACGAACTTACCACGATAAGTGTGGATGATCTGCTCGAATATTTCCATAACCTGAAATTGAGTCCCAAGAACCAGGAAATAGCCGACAGGCTCATAAAGGAGATCAGGGAACGCCTCGGCTTCCTTACCTCGGTGGGGATCGGGTACCTCACGCTGAGCAGGTCCGCCGGCAGCCTCTCATCGGGCGAGTCCCAGCGCATCAGGCTCGCCACCCAGATCGGCTCGGCATTGATGGGCGTAATGTATATCCTGGATGAGCCCACCATCGGGTTGCATCAGAGGGACAATGAACGTCTCATCAACACGCTCAAGCATCTGCGCGACCTCGGCAACACCCTCATAGTCGTCGAACACGATGAGGAAACCATCCTTTCTTCCGACTATGTCATCGATATGGGACCCGGTGCCGGGGAGCAGGGCGGCAACATAGTGTTTCAGGGGATTCCCTCCGAGCTTGTCAAGAGCACTTCATCTCTTACCGGGAAATATATCTCAGGGCAATTGAAGATCCATGCACCCGAGCACCCGAGGCGGCCCAAAGGGGCGTATATACGCATCAAGGGCGCCCATGCCAACAACCTCAAGGACATCAATGTAGACATCCCCATCGGGCTGTTCACCTGCATCACCGGTGTATCGGGCTCAGGCAAATCGAGCCTGGTCATCGATACGCTCTATCCGTATTTAAACAATTTTCTCTCGGGGTCGAGGAAGTCCCCTACTCATGTCAAGGGGATCACCGGTCTCGAGAACCTCGACCGCGTCATTAATGTAGACCAGAGTCCCATCGGCAGGACCCCCAGGTCGAATCCTGCCACCTATACGGGCGTCTTTACCCTCATCAGGGAGCTTTTTTCCATGCTGCCCGATGCCAAGGTGCGCGGGTACAAACCCGGCCGTTTCAGCTTCAATGTGAAAGGCGGCAGATGCGAGGCCTGCCAGGGAGACGGGCTTATCAAGATAGAGATGCACTTCCTGCCCGATGTATACGTTATGTGTGACCAGTGCCAGTCAAGACGTTTCAACGATGAGACCCTGGAGATCAAGTATAAAGGCAAGTCCATAGCGGATGTCCTTGATATGACGGTGAGTCAGGCCTTTGAACTTTTCGATGCCGTTCCCAAAATCAAGCGCAAGCTCAAGACACTCATCGATGTGGGCATGGATTATATAAGACTCGGTCAGAGCGCCACCACACTATCAGGAGGCGAGGCCCAGAGGACAAAACTGGCCAAGGAGCTGTCTAAGCGAGCTACCGGGAAAACGGTCTACATCCTTGACGAACCCACCACAGGTCTCCACTTCGACGATATCAACAAGCTCCTCATCGTGCTTCACCGCCTGGTTGACGAAGGAAACACCGTGATCGTCATCGAGCACAACATGGATATCATCAGGTCTGCAGACCATATCATCGATCTTGGCCCGGAGGGTGGAGATGAAGGCGGCTACCTTGTGGCCAAGGGCAGCCCTGATGAAATCTCACGTGTTGAGCGATCGTACACCGGTAAGTATCTGAAAAAATATCTTGTAAAATGAATACAAAGCCTGTTTTTCTTTTTTGCGAATTCCGAATGTGCTCCAAACGGCTTCATGCCTGCATAAAAGCCCGCAAATGCCCAAGGATAAATGACTTGACAATGTTTCGACAAGTAATATAAGTGTGGCAACCTAGACAAGCATACCATAAAGGGGGAACAAATACGCATGGCAGTCACCATCAGATTGACCCGAGGGGGAGCCGCCAAGAAGCCGTTCTACCGTGTTGTTGTCACCGACTCACGCAATAAGCGCGATGGGAGATTCATTGAAATAGTCGGACATTTCGATCCCAAGTTCAGACCGGAAAGCATCAACCTGAAAATGGACAGGATCAAGGAATGGGTCAATAAAGGCGGGCAACTCTCACCGGCTGTGAAAAAGCTCATCAAGGATAAAGGATATTCGCTCTGATCCGATACTAAATAACGTTGATGTGAGGGTACCATGAAAGAGCTTATAGAGTACATCGCGAAGGCGTTGGTTGACAGTCCGGATGACGTGAAGGTTTCTGAGGTTGAAGGTGAAGTGACGTCTGTTATTGAGCTCAGGGTTGCAAAATCGGATTTGGGTAAAGTAATAGGCAAGGAAGGACGTACGGCCCGAGCCATGCGCACGCTGCTTACCGCGGCATCTACAAAACTGAAGAAGAGGTCGGTGCTGGAGATTATTGAATAATCGCAATGACTGATCTCATTGAGATCGCACGGGTCGGCTCTCCCCATGGCCTGAAAGGCCGGATGCGGATATTCCCTTATGGTGATTCTTTTGAGAGGTTCTCAAGATATTCCCACCTGATAATAGGGCTTAACGGCCCACCTGTTAAGATACTAGGGGCTGAGAAACGGCGGGGTTTTTACATTATTTCACTTGAGGGCTATACCCACATCTCCCAGGTGGAGCACCTTAAAGGCGAGGCGCTTTTCGTAAAAAACGATCAGCTTGAAGGGCTTAAAGAAGATGAATTTTACTGGAAAGACATCTTGGGCCTGAAGGTCATTGATGGTGAAGGGACCGTTCTCGGAGAAGTGGTGGATATCTTCTCGACCGGGAGCAACGACGTTTACGTGGTAGACAAGACAAAACAATATCTCATCCCGGCAACCAAAGACGTAATCAGGGAGATATCACCGGAGAAAGGTTGCATGACAATCGATTCCTCGCTCTTAGAGGGTCTTCTTGACTAAAGAACACGTGTCGTGATCATCAACATCATTACCCTTTTCCCCAGCTTATTCTCAGGCGTCCATGAGGAGAGCATCATCTCAAGGGCCATAGCAAGGGGGCTTGTAACAATCAAGCTTGTAGCGTTGAGGGATTTCGGTATCGGGGCTCACCGCACGGTAGATGATACACCTTATGGCGGCGGAGGAGGCATGATATTCAAACCCGAGCCCATCGCCGCAGCCCTGGAAAGCCTTGAGGACCGGGGAGAGGTTATCCTCACCACCCCGAGAGGACGGCTCTTCTCTCAGGAAGATGCATTGCGGCTGAGCGGTGAGGGAATTATTACCATCATCTGCGGACACTATGAAGGCGTGGATGAACGGGTATCGGAACTCTTTGTTGATGAAGAGCTCTCCATCGGCGACTATGTGCTCACAGGAGGGGAGATACCCGCGATGGTCATGACGGATGCCATCGTGAGACTCATCCCGGGTGTTCTCGGCCAGGATACCCTGCATACGGGAGACTCCCATTACGAAGGATTTCTTGAACATCCGCATTATACCAGGCCCCGTGAATTCAGAGGTCTTGAGGTGCCTGAGGTGCTCTTGTCCGGAAACCATGAGCAAATAAAGGTTTGGCGGGAGATGATGTCGCACAGAAAGACTCATGAAGTCAGGCCTGACCTTATGAGAAAAACACCTTCAGACCGAACCCCGGTTCCGGGTAAGACCAAGGGACGGCCCTAAAGGGGCTTGCAGTATGCTCAGTGTTGCACTGCTGCATTGGCCGTGTCTCGACAAGAACGGGAATGAAATAGCAAGTGCGATAACCAACCTCGATCTGCACGATTGTGCAAGAGTATGCTTGACATACGGCATCAATACGCTCTATATCGTTCACCCGAACCCAAGCCAACTTGACTTTGCCAAGCGGATCATCGAACACTGGCTGAAGGGGTTCGGCGGGCAGTACAATCCTTTCAGAAAAAGGGCATTGGAGATTATTCGGCTCGTTCATGATATAGAAGAGATAAAGCGGCATACAGGCGCTCTTATGGTGGGTACTTCGGCGAGTAGGATCGAAGGATGCATATCCTGGGAAGATGCAAGAGAACGTGCCCGCTCACAAGACATGTGCCTGCTGTTCGGCACAGGGTGGGGGATATCACCGCGGTATGTTAGGTCGTTCGATGCAGTGATAGAGCCTATTACGGGAAAGGGTGACTTCAATCATCTTTCCGTACGCTCTGCCGTATCAATAGCTTTAGATAGGATCGCGTAGGAGGTAGTAAATGAACATCCTGGATGAATTCGAGAAGTCACAGATGAAAGAAGGACTGCCCGAGATTCACATCGGTGACAAGGTCCGCGTCTCCATGAAGATCGTGGAAGGTGCCAGGCAGCGTTTACAGATATTCGAGGGAGTGGTCATTGCACGGCACAGGGGAAACAACCGTTCTTCTATCACTGTGCGCAAGCAGTCATACTCTGTCGGCGTTGAAAGGGTCTTCCCCCTGCATGCACCAAGTGTGGAAAAGATCGAGATAGTGGGGCGTTCCAAGGTTAGACGGGCAAAGCTTTACTACATGAGAGAATTGCGAGGCAAGGCGGCACGGCTGAAGGAGATCCGCAGCTAGCATGCCCCTGGAAGAAGATCTCATTGCACAGGGTTTATGGCCGTTGTGCGGTGTGGATGAGGCCGGCAGGGGCCCTTTAGCGGGCCCTGTCGTGGCCGCTGCGGTGATCATGAACCCGCAGTGCTCTTTACGCTCTGTTGTCAGAGACTCCAAACGTCTCTCTGAGGCGCAAAGAGAAAAGATCTTTACACTCCTTATCTCTTCGGTTGAGGTATGCATCGGCGTTTCTATGGTCGATGCGATGACCATTGACACCATCAATATCCTGAAGGCAACCTTGAAGGCAATGGGGGAAGCGGTGCGCAAACTCACCGTATCTCCTCATTGCGCGCTTGTCGATGGGAATGCCGTTCCGTCTCTGCCGTGCAGGTGCATACCTGTTATCAGGGGCGACCAGACGGAGCCGTCCATTTCCGCTGCAAGTATCGTGGCCAAAGTGACCAGGGACAGGTATATGAGGAACATGGAAGAACTCTACCCCGGCTATGGGTTTTCACGGCACAAGGGGTACGGAACCAAGGATCATATCGAGGCAATTGAGAGTCTAGGCCCCTGCCGGATCCACAGGAGGTCTTTCAAGGGTGTGTCCTAGATCGTCCCGTGAAAAAGGCGCTATCGGTGAAGAGATAGCCAGAAAATTTCTCAAGCATGAGGGTTTTAAAATCCTCGATGCCAACTTCCATGCATGTTCCGGTGAAATCGATATCATTGCCAAAGAGGTAAAAACAATTGTCTTTGTCGAGGTGAAGTCTGCATTAAAGGACACTTTTGGGGATCCCCTTGAATGGATCCCGACATGGAAGCAGCAGCGTATTATTAAGGCCTCACTTGCATACCTGAAGGCAAAAGGTATGATGGACACACCGATGCGCTATGATGTGATCACCATAGACCAGAATAAGAAGGTGTTCCATGTGCGGGATGCGTTCAGACCTGCCGATTCGTTTTTTGTGTGATCAGAACCTGGGTAAGATAGCAAAATGGCTGAGGATCCTGGGCTTTGATGCAGAATATATGTCCCACTGGGATGAAGACCTGGTAAGGCGCTCTGTTGAGAACGGGAGAATCGTGCTGACAAGAAAACACGCTATTGCCGCACATAAGTCAGTGGTGTTCATTGCACATGACCATGTGAGTGAACAGCTTCAGGAACTCTTTGGTGCGCTCGACCTCCGCCAGGGTGCGGGACCTTTTACCCGGTGCAGCCTCTGCAATACCGTCCTGGTGGATACAAACCGCGAGGACGTAAAGACGCATATCCCGGAATATGTGTACACAACACAGGAGATCTTCGCCAGGTGTCCGTCCTGTAGACGGATCTACTGGAAGGGCACACATGCGAAGCGAATATATGATATGATTCATTCCCTCCTGAAGGACTAAGACATGACAAGACAAGAGTTGGAAGACAAGCTGCTTGGGTTGCTCAAGGGAAAGCGCAAGGTCCTCATTGCCACCCATGAGAACCCCGATCCCGACGGCATTGCCGCGGCCTTCGGACTCAAGCACTTATTCCGTAAGGTTGCAGGCGTCACATCCGTTATCGGTTATAATGGAATCATCGGCAGGGCTGAAAACCGTGCCATGGTTAAAATCCTAGGGATAGATCTCGTCCCTTTAAACACCATCTCCCCGAGGAATTTTTCAGTTGTAGCGGTTGTCGATTGCCAGCCCCATACCGGCAACCTTTACCTGCCCAAAGGTATATTCCCGAATATCATCGTCGATCACCATCCCCTGCGCAAGTCTTCCCTGGAGGCGGACTACCTGGATATCCCCAAGGACGTGGGGAGTACATCCACCATTATTACCCAGTACCTCAGGACTTTAGGTATCGAGATGGATCGGAAGGTGGCCACCGCACTCTACTACGGGATCAAATCCGACACCCGCGACCTTGGCAGGCAATCGACCGATGCGGACATCCGTGCGTCCATCCACCTCTTTCCCCACATACTCCAGAAAAAGTTGTCACGCATCGAACACCCGGACAAACCCAGGCAGTATTTTGAGGAGCTCAATTCAGTCCTGAACAACGCAAGGATATACGGTGATGCCATCATTGCCAGGTTGGACGTGATCTCCTGGCCCGAGATGATCGGTGAGTTTGCGGATGAGCTGATCCAGATGGAAGGCATCCGCTGGAGCATGTGCTATGGCAGGCACAATGGGTCGGTCCTCTTCTCGATCCGCGCCAAGAAAACGAACGACATGGCGGGTGTGCTGGCACATAAGATAGCGATCGGAATCGGCAAGGGCGGTGGTCATGAGACCTTTGCAGCCGGCAAGATCGAGATCACTCAGGCCCTCAAGAAGGTGAAGGACCCTGAAGACATCCTGGTGAAGAGATTTCTCAAGGAGGTCAACTTTAAAGGGCTCGAACCGCTTCCTCTTATCGACCCGGACAGGAAGATTGTGCAGAAAAAAGAACCGCTCGAAAATGTCGATTCTTAATTATAATTCTAGGCATTATGCGCTCGGCCCTCCATCGTCAGAGATGTCCATATCCTTCTGACCGGGTGCATCGCTGCTGAATCCTTAAATTTGGAGGTACTCAATGCCTAAGCGAGGCAGCATCCACCCTATGCTCGGGGCGTTACCGCCTTCACGGATGAGAAAAGGCAAGATCGTCTCCGCACAGGAGGCCATCCAGGTCATCCAGGACGGTGATACCGTGGCTACAGGCGGATTTGTAAGTATCGGAGTTCCGGAGGAGATCCTCCTCAAGATCGAAGAATACTTTATAACAACCGGCAAACCCAGGGATCTCACCCTGGTATATGCCGCAGGACAGGGGGATGGAAAAGAGCGCGGCCTCAACCATCTTGCCCACGAAGGCCTTGTGAAGAGGGTAATCGGCGGTCACTGGGGTCTTGCACCGAAGCTGGGCAAACTTGCCATTGAAAACAAGATAGACGCATACAACCTCCCTCAGGGCGTGATCTCCCACATGTTTCGCGACATTGCGGCCCATAAGCCCCGCACTATCACCACCGTGGGCATGTGGACCTACATCGACCCGCGTTTGGGCGGTGGAAAGATAAACAAGAAAACCACGGACGATCTGGTGGAGCTTATCAGGTTTGACGGCCAGGAATACCTCGCCTACAAGACCTTTCCCATCAATGTGGCCATCCTCCGGGGGACCACGGCGGATACCGATGGTAATGTATCCATGGAGAAAGAGGCGCTGACCATCGAGGCCCTGGCCATTGCCATGGCTGCGAAGAACTCAGGGGGATTTGTTATCGTTCAGGTTGAACGCATAGCGGACCGGGGGACCCTGAATGCACGCCAGGTGAAGATCCCGGGTATCCTGGTGGATTGCGTCGTGGTGTCAAAGCCTGAAAACCACTGGGCCACCTTTGCAGAGCGCTACAACCCTGCCTATACCGGTGAGCTGAGGATCCCCATGCAGTCTGTGCAACCAATGGAAATGGGTGAGAGAAAAATCATTGCCCGCAGGGCCGGCCTTGAGCTCAAAGGCAACAGCATCATCAACTTGGGCATCGGTATGCCTGAAGGTGTGTCCCAGGTGGCCAATGAGGAGAAGATCCTGGAATATATCACCCTCACTGCCGAGCCCGGTACTATCGGGGGGATGCCTGCGGGGGGGTTAAGCTTCGGGGCCTCAACGAACCCAGAATGCGTTATCGATCAGCCCTATCAGTTCGACTTTTATGATGGTGGCGGCCTGGATTGTTGCTTCCTCGGACTGGCCCAGGCGGACAGAGAAGGAAACACGAATGTGAGCAAGTTCGGATCCAAGCTGGCCGGGTGCGGTGGGTTCATCAACATCAGCCAGAATGCAAGAAAAGTTGTCTTTGTTGGAACTTTTACGGCAGGAGGCCTCAAGGTATCCGTCAAAGACGGCAAACTCTTCATCGACCAGGAAGGAGCCGAGATAAAGTTTCTGGATGCTGTCGAGCAGGTGACCTTCAGCGGCCGTTACGCCATCATGAAAGGCACACCTGTCTACTATATTACGGAGCGTTGTGTTTTTACACTGACTAAAAAAGGCATGGAGCTCACTGAAGTGGCACCAGGTATCGATATTGAACAAGACATCGTCAAACACATGGGTTTTGTCCCTGTCATATCGAAAAAGCCCCGAGTGATGGATGAAAAGATCTTCCGAACCGGACCCATGGGCTTGAGGGATTATATTACCGAGCTCAGCCTGGAGGAAAGACTCACCTACGACCCCGAGGAGAACCTCTTCTTTGTCAATTTTGAGGGACACAAGATCAAGAGCAGCAAGGACATCAAGGCCATTGAAGATATGGTCACCAGAATATGTTCACCGCTTGATAAGAAGGTATACACCATCGTAAATTATGACAACTTCGACATTCTTCCCGACCTTGTTGACGAATACACCGCCATGGTAAACAAAGTGGTGAAGAAATTTTATTCGGGAGTAACACGTTACACCACTAACACCTTCTTACGGATGAAACTAGGGGATGCCCTCAAAAAGCGCAAGCTGGCCCCTCATATCTACGAGACAAAAGAGGAAGCCAGAAAGGCACTTGAGAGTGACGAGTGATCAGTGAACAATGATCAGAAAGCGATTGAAGGGTGGACTGATCACTGATCGTTGGTCACTGAAGACGGTCTTTTTGGAAGCAGGCCCATATCCATCAAGACACTGCGGACCGGCTTGAAAGGAAAATCTCTAAGAAGAGTTGAGAATTTATGAAAGGCGCTACCAATACCGGTATATGTCCGAAAGCGGGACAGTGCGTTCATACCCGGCACCCTTGGAGTACTTGGGTTCAATTCCCATGGATGGATATAAAATACAAAAGGCCTCTTGCTCGACATGAAGGACTTGAGCCCTATCTTGACAAGTTGATAGGGCAAAAGCCTGAAATACCCTCCCCCTGAGATAGGGAGATTGAAGGGGCCGATCTTTAAGGTTGAGATGGGGAACTCTACAAGGGAGCTGTCTGGTATTTTATAAGGGAAACGAGGGGCATCAGGGATTCCATAGTTATCATGGTATATGGGAAAGATGCTCGAATCATAAAGGAAACCCATTTCTTCGAGGGTATTAAGCGCCCACATGGTCTGGTTAATGATAGAGTAGGTGGGAGCGCGGTACCCGATAACTCTCTCCCCAATCGCATTCTCCAGTATATCCTTGGCCTTTGATACGTCATGAGAGAAGCAGGTTTGGTCCTGCTGGTAGATGACCTGGTGGGCATACCCGTGGCAGGCTATTTCATGGCCTTTGTCATGAATACACCTGATGAGCCCTTGATGGTGCTCGGCAATCCATCCTAGGCAAAAAAAGGTTGCCTTGATGTTGTGCTCGTCAAGAAGATTAAGGAGTCTTATCGTGTTCTCTTCTATGGAAGAAGGCTGGTCGGTCCAGGTATCCGGGTGTATTAAACCGGTAAGTACATGAATTTGAAAATACTCCTCAAGATCTATGCTCAGTGCATTAAACATCACTTTTTCAGTATAGTGAATTTCTCAATCTATCGCAACTATTCTCCCTCATTGGATGTGCGGGTGTTTTGCATATGCTTGATTAGGTCTTTATACAAGGTGAAAGTGATTGTTGATCCCTGGAAAATGATATATAGAAAGTCCGTATTTTGATCATGGGATGCACGAGGGGCATGGATAACAATCTAAAGGGTAATTACGAACAGCGGGATATGTGTGCTTCAGCGAACATACCCTCACAAACACACAGCCTTTGCATAAGCATTCTTCGTATTTATGAGTAAGAGGAACAGGGCTTTCTTCAAGACAAGCCATCGGATCAGGCATCAAGAGAAATCATGTGCATCATAAGAAAACGCAAGGAGGATTACTATGAGGTTTTCTGAAAAAAACATCGCCGGTATTTTCCACAACAGGGCTGAGCAGTACCAGTATGAGCCGTGTGTGAGATTCAAGAAAGAGGGTAGATATGCACCCATCAGCTGGAGAGAGATGCAGAACATGGTTACCAAGGTGGGCCTGGGCCTTATCTCTCTGGGGGTGAACTCCAATGACATGGTCGGCATCTTTTCCGAGAACTGCTGGCAGTGGATGGTTTCGGACCTTGCCGTACTGTCCATCGGGGCCTCGGATGCCCCCATCTATGCCACCAACTCCGGTGCCGAGACCGCCTATATCATCAATGATTCAAACACCAAGGTAGTCTTTGTTTCAGACAAAGATCACCTGAACAGGATCCTGTCCATGAAAAATAGGATCATGCCGCTTGAATACATTGTGACCTTCGATCCGATTGATATGGATGACGATTCTATCATCAGCTTCGATGAACTTATGCGCCGCGGTGATGCCACTAAGGATAAATCCGTGTTCGAAGAGCGCATGAGCGCCATCAAGCCGGATGATCTTGCCACCCTCATCTACACATCCGGAACGACCGGTCAACCCAAAGGGGTCATGCTCACCCACAGCAATTTTGTGGCCAATGTCCTGCAGGCTTATGCCTCGCATCCCATAATAAGTCACCAAGATGAATCATTGGCGCTGCTTCCCTGGAGTCATTCTCTTGGCAGGACTATATCCCTCTACCTCATGATCCACATCGGGTCGGTGATAAACCTGGCAGAGAGTTTTGCAAACGTACTCGAGAACATGCAGGAGATCAGACCCACCCTGGTGGTGAGCGTGCCGCGGCTATTTGAAAAGCTCCATTCAGGCATAAAGACTCAGACCGCCAAGGCTCCGCCTCTGAAAAAAAAGCTCTTCGAATGGGCAGTATCCGTCTCCGATAGGGCTGTGGACTACATTGTGCAACACAAGCCCATGCCCCCTATCATAAAAATCCAGTACGATGCCGCCGAGGCGTTGGTATTCAAAAAAATGAGGTCAGTCCTGGGCCTCGACCGCATCAGGATATTCATCAGCGGAGGAGGGCCGCTTGCAACTGAGATCGACCGGTTCTTCAACGGCATAGGAATAGCAGTGCACAACGGCTACGGGCTTACCGAGACGAGCCCGGTTACCAATGTTAACCGATTTGATGTGTTTGAGTTCGGTTCTGTAGGCCCCGCACTGCCGGATACCCAGGTTAAGATCGCCCAGGACGGCGAGATTCTCATCAAAGGACCCCAGGTCATGAAAGGCTATTACAACAAACCTGACGACACAAAGGCGGTCTTTACAGAAGACGGCTGGTTCCTGACCGGCGACATAGGAAGAATAGATGCCCGCGGGTGCCTGTATATCACGGACCGCAAGAAAGACATCATCATAACCGCAGGCGCCAAGAACATCGCACCTCAGAATATCGAGAACACCCTTGTATCCGACCTGTTCATCGAACAATCAGTTCTAATCGGCGAGGGCAAGAAATATCTAAGCGCCCTGATTGTTCCGAACTTTAAGGAACTGAGTAATTATGCCAATAAACAGGGCATTTCCTTCAATTCTCATGAAGATCTCGTAAAGAAGCCTGAGATTATGGCATTCTATGAAGACAAGCTGAAAGTCCTCATGAAGGATTATGCCCGGGTTGAACAGATCCGCAGGTTTACGCTCCTGCCCAAGGAATTCAGTATTGAAACGGGTGAACTCACACCAACCCTCAAGATTAAGCGCAAGGTCGTCAGCAAAAATTTTGCTGCAGAGATCGAAGGGATGTACAAAGAAGACAAAGAATAAATTTGTATTTTTCTCCTTGCAATCACCATTTAATATCTATATATAGTATGACGATAATCATCGTACACTACATATAGTATTTACTATTTGCGTTCCATGAATGAAAGTCATATCGACAACAGCAGTACAGGTGGGGCCGTATTACAGGTTTATGATCGTTTAAAACGGCAGGTGTCACTGACCTAAAACACTTTTATGAGTTCTTACGTCTAAGAGGAGGAGTCGAATGTTCACCACCATCAGGAAAAGAGACGGCAGGATAGTTTCTTTTGATGCTTCCAAGATAACATCGGCCATTGCCAAGGCAGGCAGGGCCACCGAAGAATTCGATGAGGGCATGGCCCATAAACTGATGATCAAGGTCCTCTCCATTTCTGAACAGACCGTGAAAGACATACCCACAGTGGAGGCAATCCAGGACATCGTGGAGGAGGTGCTCCTCCAGTCTATGCACAGGAAAACGGCCAAGGCATATATCATCTACCGGGATCAGCATGCCAAAATACGCGAGATAAAGGCGGGCATGGGGGTCGATCTCATAGACCAGTACCTGGATAAGCTCGACTGGCAGGTAAATGAAAACAGCAACATGGCCTTCTCTCTCCAGGGCCTCAACAACTACCTCTCATCCGAGATCAGCAAGCTCTACTGGCTCAATAAGATCTATCCGCCGGAGGTGAGGAATGCACATTCAGGCGGCGACTTTCACATACACGACCTTAATATAATCTCGGTCTATTGCGTGGGCTGGGACCTCTACGATCTTCTTCTCCAGGGGTTCAAAGGCGCAGCCGGCAAGGTTGAGAGCAAGCCGGCCAAGCATTTTCGCACCGCTCTCGGGCAGATCGTGAATTTCTTCTACACCCTCCAGGGTGAAGCAGCCGGCGCGCAGGCCTTCTCCAACTTTGACACCCTGCTGGCTCCCTTCATACGCTATGACAGCCTCGATTATCTCCAGGTGAAACAGGCCCTGCAGGAATTCATATTCAATATCAATGTGCCCACCAGGGTAGGTTTCCAGACACCGTTCACCAATGTTACTCTGGATCTCGATGTGCCGGCACACTATAAAGACCAGGGTGTGGTCATCGGAGGAAAGACCCAGGAGGCTACCTACAGTGAGTTTCAACAAGAGATGGACATGTTCAACAGGGCCTTCGTAGAGGTTATGGCCGCAGGTGATGCAAAGGGAAGGGTGTTCACGTTCCCCATACCCACCTATAACATCACATCCAATTTCGACTGGGACAACACAAACCTGACCGGTCTGTGGGAGATGACTGCGAAATACGGGGTTCCCTATTTCTCCAATTTTATCAACTCGGACATGGACCCTGGCGATGCCAGGAGCATGTGCTGCAGGCTTAGGATCGACAACAGGGAGCTGGTGAAAAGGGGAGGCGGCTTATTCGGATCCAACCCGCTCACCGGCTCCATCGGCGTGGTGACCATCAACCTGCCCAGGCTCGGCTACTTGAGCACGAGCGAGACTGAGTTCATGAGCAGGCTTGAGGCGCTCATAGACATTGGCAGCACGAGCCTGGAGATCAAGCGCAAGGTCCTGGAGAGCTTTACGGAGAGCAACCTCTACCCATATACAAAGTATTATTTAACGGGGATGAAAAAAAAGTTCGGTGAGTACTGGAAGAATCATTTTTCAACAATAGGCATTTTGGGTATGAATGAGGCCTGTATAAACCTTTTCGGTAAGGACATCGGCACCGATCAGGGGCGCACCTTTGCGTTGAGGGTTTCGGATTTCATAAGGCACAAACTGCTTCTTCTCCAGGAAAAGACCGGCAATAATTACAATTTCGAGGCCACACCTGCCGAAGGGACGTCATACCGGATGGCGCGGATCGACAAGAAGGCTTACTCTGACATCATCTGTGCCAATGAAGATGCATACAGGGCAGGCCATGAGCCTTACTATACGAACTCTTCCCAGCTCCCGGTGAACTATACGGATGACATATTCGAAGCACTGGATCTCCAGGATGAGATCCAGACCAAGTATACCGGCGGAACCGTCTTGCACCTCTATGCCGGTGAGCGTGTGGATGACCATGAGGTGATCAAGCATCTCGTCAAAAAGATCTGCCTCGGATACAAAATCCCCTACTTCACATTCAGCCCCACATTCAGTGTATGCCCCGGCCATGGATACCTCACAGGCAACCATCCGCAATGTCCTGACTGTGGTGAGACCACAGAGGTTTATTCGCGCGTTGTGGGCTACCTGAGACCTGTAGCCCAGTGGAATAACGGCAAGAAGGAGGAATTCATCCAGAGAAAGTCCTTCCGTGTCGAGAAGGCTGTTCACCCCGAAGAGCTCGTTTTGAGCCGGGTCAATAAAGTAAAGGCGGCTCAATCACCGGGCACTGCCGACATTATACCGCCTTCGACAGGAAGCAAGGGGGAGAGCTTACGTCAGGTATAAAAGATGGACACTGGGCATTGGGTTCTAGTGCCGGGTTAGGGAAGAAATTCCCTTGATTTGGTGCTATAACCCTCAAGCTTGGTGCCTTTTATCGTAACTCTTGTCTATCAGGCTTTCAAGGTTTGTTCGATAACCTCTTTGAGCTCTTCCATCTTGAACGGCTTCTTAACAACACCCTTGAAACCATACTCCGTGCAGTTTGACATGATAGGATCATTGGAGTACCCGCTGGAAACAATCGCACTTACTGAAGGGTCAAGTTTCAACAGATCCTGAATCACCTCTTTGCCCCCTTGGCTTCCGGGTATGGTGAGATCCATGATTACCGCACCAAAGGGATTTCCTGTCTGCATGGCGGCATGATACTTTCCAAGCGCCTCTTGCCCGTTTTTGGAAACCTCGACCTCATATCCCAGGTATTCAAGCATACTGCTCACGACATCAAGAATAAGTTCCTCATCATCCATGATGAGAATTCGTGCCTTTGCCATGATGGGTCTTATTCCTCCATGACAATAGAATCGTCATTTCGTATAGATATCTTGAACATGCAACTCATATTACTATAATATAATTAACCGGATGCACGGATAAATCAAGGAAGATGTTTTTTTTAAGACTATAAGCCCCCCAAAAAGAGGTTCTTGGCCTCAGTCAAATATTATCCGAATAACTTAAGGAACCATTTGACATAGGCACGATCCTGAGGCACCTTTTCATGATGGTGATATATCCATGAAGATCGGTTACGTCCAGAAGACATCGTTTATAGATTATCCAGGGAAGATCAGTGCGGTAGTTTTCATGCAAGGGTGTAATTTCCGATGTCCTTACTGCCACAACCCTGAGCTCGTTGATCCGGATCGATATTGCAATATTATCCTCATGGAAGATGTGTACTCTTATCTGGAAAAGCGAAGAGGAAAGCTCGATGCCGTTGTCATAACCGGCGGTGAACCAACATTACAATCAGGCCTCATAGGGTTCATGCATAGGGTAAAATCCATGGGATACCTGGTAAAGCTTGACACCAACGGCTCCAGGCCCAAGGTTATTCAGGAGGCACTTGATAAAAACCTCCTGGATTATTTAGCAATGGACATCAAGGCGCCTTGGGATAAATATTCTCACGTTGCGGGATCACTCGTAAACATAACGCATATAAAGAAAAGCATAGCAATGATCATAGAATCAGACATTGCCTATGAGTTCCGTACCACCCTGGTAAATTCATTGCTGGGTTCGGGGGATGTTTTAAAAATTGCAAAGATGATTAAAGGCTCTAAGCGGTATGTGCTCCAGAAATTTGTCTCTTCGAAACATCTTGACAGGGCATACGCAAGGAAATCCTCATTTTCAAATGATGAGATGGCAGCTCTTGCCACCGAAGTCGGTTCATTCGTAGGAAAGTGCATTACGAGATAATACCCTGCCTGATCAGCTTTCGGCTTAGAATGCAGAAGCCAGTATGCATGAATAGTTACTCGTCACGAAAACTCATCCCTGAAATACGGACCTGACCTTATCAATAAGGTCCTGTGGCAGGAACGGTTTCGGGAGAAACACATTCTCTTTAAGATCATCATTATTAATCACATCCCCACCGTAACCGGACATGAACATGACCTTAATGTGAGGCCAGATGGACTTTATCTTTCTGGACAGCATCTTCCCGTCAATCCTGCGCATGACCATGTCTGTTATGAGGAGATCGATATGGCCTTCGAACTGCCTAGCAAGCTGGAGCGCGTCACCTCCGTTGCGGGCGGTCAAGATTATGTGGCCTTGCTGCTTCAGCACTTCACTCACAAGATCCCGTACGGTGTCATCATCTTCAACAATAAGGATGGTCTTAGACGTGGGAGGAAACTCAACAGGCTCAGCGTGTCTTGTTTGAACTTGCTCGGTTTTTGTTTCCGGAGACGAGGAGGGAAGCAATATCGAGAATGTTGTTCCCAATCCCGGCTCGGAGTCTACGAAGATAAATCCCCGAGCCGCGCTTACGATGTTCTTAACTGTCCACAAACCGATGCCTTTACCACCTTCGCGGGTAGAGAAGAAAGAATCGAAAATTTGCCGCTTGACCCCTTGAGTCATGCCTTCTCCCGTGTCTTTTACCGTGAAGAGCAGGTAATCCCCATGGGGTGCCTGGAGGTACATTTCTTCATTCGCAGCATTTACAATTAATTTGTCGGTTCCAATAGTTATTTCTCCACCTCCGGGCATTGCCTCCTTTGCATTTACCGTGAGGTTGATCAGCAGAGTAGCAAATTGGGAAGGCTCAATGGTAACTGGTGCGAGTCCTGGGGTCTCTGCGAAAATCAGATTGATATTTTCACCGATGATATGTTTGATGATGTTTTCCTGATTGCTTATCTCGGTGTTGACATCGAGCGGCTTCGCATCGGTTTTGTTTCTTCTGCTGAAATCCAGCATCCTTTTGGTAAGAACTGAAGCCTGTTTCCCAGCCTGGCAGATCTGACTGATCTTATGATGCAAAGGGTTGCTTTCATCGATAGACATCTTCATAATCTCGGAATACCCATTGATCACCGTCAGCAGGTTGTTAAAGTCATGAGCAAATCCGCCTGCGATCTGGGCCAGGATTTCAGCACTTGCGGACTGCAGGAGGTTCTGCTCCTGAACCTTCCGGTCGATTATGTCAAGGGCCTGGTAATGAAACAGGACAACCTTCCCATCCCTTATAATGGGTCTTCCGCTGATGAGAAAATACATGACATGACCTTCGATCGAGGTCATGCGGAGTTCGTAATTGATTTCCTTCTGTTCCGCTACACTCTTTTTCCAAAGCTCTATGACCTTTGGTCTGTCGTCCTTGTGGATGAATTCAAGGATGTTTCTTCCAATCACCTTACCAATGTCGTGATCCTGATCGATAAGGATATCCAGTGCTCTCTTGTTCACCTTCATGAGCATGCCGTTTTTGTCTGTTACGACAGACATGGCCGTAGAGTTTTCAAACAGGTCTTCAAAGAATAAATTGTCGAAGTCTTTATTATATGCCATGACTTGTGCCCCCGAACCTGTAAAAGCAGAATCGGGCAGATTCATATTTCTTAAGCCTAATGATAATATCGGCATAGGCGGAAGGGAAGATGAGCCGGTCAAAAAAGTGATCAGTGAAAAGTGACCAGTGATCGTAAAGAACATCTGATTCTGACTAGGTCAATACATGGGTTATTTTCAGTAATTAGTGAATGATTCTGTTCACTGATCACAGGTCACTGTCCACTCTATGCAAGCGCTTCCTCAAGTATGTGTGATAGTTCGTCTAAATTGAAGGGCTTGTTCAACTTCGCTACGATAAGCGGATTTGAGAGGAAGTCTTGCTTTTCATGCTCAAAGGAGAACCCTGATGAGATGACGACCCTTGTATCTATTTTGTGCTTCTCCATCTCTATGAGTGTATGATAACCGTCCAGTCCGGGCATGATCATATCAAGGATGATAAGATCAAATCCTTGATCGTCATTCTTGAGGATCTCCATACACTCATACCCGTTGGATGCCGTCTCCACCGTATGGCCAAGCAGATTGAGCATCTCTTTTCCGATATCCCTGAGCATGTCTTCATCATCAACAATGAGAATCCTTGCTTTGTGTTTGGACACGCCCTGTGCCGCTTTGTACTCGAGAGGCAATGCCTTTTCTTTCTGCTTGGATATAGGCAGCAAGACGCTGAAAGTCGATCCTTTTCCCTCAGTGGAACTGACCTGAATGCTTCCACCGGCATTCTTGACAATATTATATGCTATCGACAACCCGAGCCCTGTGCCCTTGTCCGGTCCTTTCTGCTTGGTGCTGAAAAAGGGGTCGAATATCTTGGGAAGGATCTCATGAGTCATGCCGAACCCGTTGTCGACAACGTCTATCCGTATATACTTGCCGATCGAGCCGAGGAGGAACTGCCTTTTTGTATCTTTATCCACATGTATCGGACTCATGGAGATCATGATACGGCCTTCCTGATTATCTCCAATGGCATCTTTGGCATTTACGATCAGATTGAGCAATACCTGTGTAAGGTGCGTGTGGTCAATAAATACAGCATAATCCTTTTCTTTTGCACTATAGTCGATCCTGATATTCTTTGGAATCGACTTTATGGACATATTAATGACCTCACGGATCACCTGCCCCAAAGATATGTGCTCGGGTTTACCGTCATGCCTTTTCGTGAAGGCGAGCATCTGCTGAATGAGGTCCCGTGCCCTATCGGCAATATTCTCCAACGTATCGATGTAATGAAGCCTCTTCTTTTCATCCTTGGTGTATTTCAGCATGGATATATTGCCGGTAATCCCGGTAAGGATATTATTGAAGTCATGAGCAACACCACCTGCGAGCTCACCGATAGTCTCCATCTTTTGTGCATGGATGAGCTGGAGTTCCATATGCTTCTTATCCGAAATATCCACAGCAGTGAACACAACCCCGCCTAGGGACGGATTCATGAGCGGGTAGATGTTTACATCGAATACCGTGTTGGAATTCTGGGCAAGGATTTCCTCATGCAGAAATTGTGGGGAGCGTTCCTTCTGTACCGCCTGAATGATCTTTTCAAAGGATGCCATTTGAGGACTGAGGGAAGAAATTCCCTTGCCGATGATGGCAGATACGGGTTTATGGAAGATCCGCTCGGTTATCGGGTTGGCCATCTGGACCTTTCCTGAGCAGTCCAGGCAGATGATCATGTTCGGGCTCGACTCAAAAATGCTGCTCAAGAGGTTCTTCAGATCTTCGATGGTCTGTTGTGCATTTTTCAGTGACGAGATCTCCTGGGCATTATACTGCACTTCGACGATTTTTCCACCTTTACGCAGCACGCTACCACTTGCGAAGAGGTATGCCGATTTGCCTTCTTTGGAAACCGACCTGAGTTCAAGCCTTGGGGTTTGGCCTTCCAGGAGTTGTTGCCAGAAATTAATATAGATTTGCCTGTCATCGGGATGTGCAATGACCAGAATACTCTTGCCTATGAGCTCGTTTCTCGAATAACCGGAGATATCTTCGACCTTCTTATTCAGACGTTTGATGTATCCGAGAGCGTCAGTGGTAATAATGAGTTCATTTGCGTTCTCAAAGAGGGCCTCGAACCTCTCTCTGTTTTCTCTGAGCTGTTCTTCCAAGCGTTTTCGTTTCGTTATGTCAGTCACCAGTCCGCAGAAGCCGATGATAGTATGATTGCTGTCTCTGTTAAGGTTGATGGAATTTTCAATGACCTTCCGTGTGTTGTCCTTCAGGATGATCTCATATTCTATTCTCTGAGGTATCCCTGTCTGGTAAACCTTGCTGAATGTCTTAAAGACACGCTTTGCAGTAGCCTTGGTGGTGTACTCCGCATAATTCAACCCAATGATTTCTTCTTCAGATAGTTCTGAGATTTTGCAGACAATCTTATTAACGAACGTGAAGGTACCGGCTAAGTCGATCTCGTAATAGCCCTCCTCCATGTCCTCAAGAATTTGCCTGTAGCGCATGTCAGCCATGGTGCAACCTTCGTGCAGAATATCGGAATTTACTGGCTTAAACTTAATATGCCAGATAAGCTGACGCTATACTATATTTGTCTCTTTATGAATAGTGTCATGATGAGCTTTAATTCCATCAGGAATGCTTATTTACCCGACTCAGGGACTTGACTCCTCCATGAACGGTCATTACCTTAAATAAATGAAGGAGGTTGCCATGATAGCCCTGGAAGTCACAAAGGAAGAATTATCATTGTTAAAGATGCTGCTGAACCGGGAAGAAGTATCTACTCGTATTGAGATCCACCACGCTCGGATGTCATTCGAGTATCGAGATTACTTGAAAGCCCGAGAGAAAGAGATCGGAGAACTTCTTGAAAGAATAAAGCAGCACCTTCCAGACGAACACTAGATAATGTCCTGTTAGATTCATCATGAGTTGTGTTACAAGCCCATAAAGACCCATGGGGTCTTTGGGCATCATATGGACAATCATTCACATATCCGAGAGATCATCCTGAAAATGCATGAAGTCTATCTGGGCCAGGACAATGTTCTTAAATGCGTCCTTTGCGGTCTCTTATCCGGAGGGCATGTACTCCTGGAGGGGGTGCCGGGGGTGGGGAAGACTCTCATCGCGATCTCTCTTGCCCAGCTCCTCCACCTGAACTTCAAACGTATCCAGTTCACCAATGACATGCTTCCGTCCGATGTTACGGGTTTCCATACCTTCAGAACCGGTTCCGCTACTTTCGATATGGTAAAGGGCCCGATATTTGCGAGTATTGTACTCGCGGATGAAATCAATAGGACATCACCCAAGACACAGTCAGCATTGTTGGAGGCAATGGAAGAGTCCCAGGTCACTATTGACGGGATCACCTATAAATTACCTGAGCCGTTTATGGTGATAGCCACCCAGAATCCAGCCGAAATAGCGGGAACATTCCCTTTGCCGGAAAGTCAGCTTGACAGGTTTCTAATCAAGGCAAATGTCGGATATCCGCCACTGGAAGAGGAGACTGAAATCCTTAGGAAAGACATCGACCACGCAGATGCCTTAAAACTGAGCCCCATCATGGACCGTCAGGACATACTCGGATTGATTGAAGCCACTTCAAAGGTGACGGTCCATAATGACATTCTCTCTTATATAACGAATATCGTGCGGGCCACGAGGATACATCCTCATGTTGAACTCGGTGTCTCGCCCAGGGGAGGTCTGGCCTTGAAAAGGGCTTCGCAGGCATGGGCCTTCATAAGCAACAGGGATTTTGTTACGCCCGGGGATGTCAGGAGCATTGCACCGTATGTTCTCGAGCACCGGATCATAGCGAAAAACGGTGCTCCCGGCAGCATTGTAGAGGCGGTTCTTGATGAGGTTAAGCTCCCTCTATAAATATCTAAAGCCCCCTCGGGGTTTCAAGCTGACAAAGGCCGGGAAGATCTTCTTTGTTTTTCTTTTCTGCATCATCGTCATTTCCATGGCAACAGGGAACAATCTCCTCTACCTTATGCTCGCCGGCATCTTGGCATTTATGATTGTTTCAGGCATAGAATCGGAACTGAACCTGCGCTATCTTGAACTCGACAGGGTTCTTCCTGCCGAGATTTATGCCGGCAGGTCCGCCAGAATAGGTTACCTCCTCAGAAACACGAGAAACAGTTCAGAGCGTCTTATTCTCAAGGACATATCACAGATAAAGATTCCACGGCTCCAGCGTCAGCAAACAGAGCTGTTGCACGCGGACCAAACCTTTCCGAAAAGGGGCAGAGTCCATCTTGGGACTATAGTGATCGCGACTACATACCCCTATGGCCTTTTCGAAAAATCCATCTCCTTTTCCCTGGTTCATGATATTCTTGTCTTTCCCGAACCCCTGGCTTTTAACCCTTCGCTCACATTTGGTACTCATGATACAGGTGGAGGAAAGATGAGGGATTCCGTCTCTCACGTCAGGCCATACGTGCCTGGAGATCCTCTATCCGCGGTCGTATGGAAGAAGCAGAACCAAGGGCTCATATCCAGAGTCTTCGAGGGAGGCTCCGGTATGAGCGGCGTAGTAGTTCTGATGCCGGGATTAGATGTCGAACAGAAATTCTCATGGGCTGCCTATATTATATCCGAACTCCACAGAATGGGTCGGCCCTTCGGGTTGGCATTGAACGGGTATTACAGTGGAATCTCCTTTTCCCGGTTACATAAGATAAGTATTCTAGAGCAGCTGGCTTTGGCTGAAAACATCTTAAAGCCCATTCTTGAGGACACCGAGATCGATGCGCAGATTATCTACATCTGACATGCTCAAGCTTCTCACGCTCGGCACCTCTTTGGCAGGGATCCTCTGCATGAGCCTTTCAGATCTCCTGCCCTGGAGTGCGTTTCTTCTGTTTGCTGCGGTTCACGCTGTTATAGGGAAGTGGTTTTATGATTCAGAGCTCATCTCTCAGAAAACGGCCATCGCCATTTTTCTTACTATAATGTTCTTTGAAGTGCTCGGTGTATCTTACCGTGGGAGTGCTGCAGTCGTCATTCTGGTCAGGGACATGATCCTTACACTCGCATTCGTCAGATTGGTCATGAAAAAAACGCCGCGCGAGATCTATCAGATCATAGGAATATCATTTGCACAATGCTTGCTTGCCACCATCTTCACCATAAGTCCCCTGTTTCTTGTCGGACTTTTATTTATGGTTATCCTCGTACCTATGACGCTCAATGCCCTCGATGCAAATGAATACTCTTCTTCAGAGATATCCCATAATCATGGACTCTTCCACTGGATCCGGATCACGGTTGGTATCATCCTCACATCCTGCCTCCTCTTTTATGTGCTGCCAAGGCCCACTTCATCGATCATTCAACATAGTTTCATCCAACGCAACACAGTCAATTATAGCGAAGATGTAGATCTGAAAAAGATACTTTACGATAAAACAGACAATGATATCATGATGAGAATCATATGGACTTCAGGCAAACCCCCATCTCATTTTTATTTATCCGGATCCAGACTTGAAGGGATATCTCCCGACGGATTCTCTAAAGATGAATTCCAAGGTTCAGCCCCGATCACCTCGGATGGGTTTACCGACAGCCTGAAGATCTATCCGGCCTCATTGTATTCGAAAGATGTCTTTTTCCCCTATTGGTTCAAGGATGTCTTTCCAAATAACAGAGATGTGCGGGGCTCAAACATCTATTGGACCGGTGAAGTGCCCTATGTTTACGATGTGAGGGTGAACCGCCGAGCTGACCCTGGTATCCCGTGCAAGATCGATCTCCCCAAAGAACTTCTGATGGTAGGTAACCTTGGAAAACAGGTGGCAAAGCAAGGTGATATCGCGACAAAGACGAAGCGCATTGTTGGTTACCTCCGGTCAGCTTATTCATATTCTCTGGAAAGTCAGCACATACCCCCAGGAAAATCAGCTATAGCTTGGTTTGTGTTCACCGGCAGGAAGGGAAGTTGTGAACATTTTGCCTCTGCCCTTGCTGCAATGATTCGAGGTTGTGGGATACCCGCCCGTGTCGTTACAGGGTTTTTAGTGACGGAATATAATGACAGCGGTAATTATTTTATCGTCCGGGCATCAGACGCCCATGCATGGGTAGAGTACTGGGACGGTGTCTGGCATTCAATCGATGCAACTCCATACGGACGTCAGATCTCCGGCTTACCGTTGCATATTTTAGATGAGCTCCGGTTTCGATGGCTCAGATGGGTTATCCAATATTCCCTCAACGACCAGATCCGGTTTGTATTAAAGATCTTTGTAGCCGCACCACGGATCAACAAACAGATAGAAAATATTTCATCTTATGCCCTCTACCTGTTCATATCAGGGTTGCTCCTCTGGCTCTTTTATCTCTTGTATAAAGACAGATCACTTCCTCCATATGACAAAGTCCGCAAGGCAATGAGCCGCAAAGGATTGAACCTACCGGAAAACAGCTCACATGAATGCCATGTTACCTTTGTGAAAGAGAAATGGCCCTCACTCGAGGGAGAATTCAGAGACTACCTGGAACACTACCTTGCCTGGAGATTCCGTGAAGACAGGATCGATATTCAGACCCATACGAAAGAGATAATCGAGAGGATAAAGGGCTTGCCACGGAGATGATCAGTGATCAGTGACCAGTGATGAGAAAAAGCGGCTGAATAGGTCATTGATCACGGTGTTATAACAATCTCCACCCTCCTGTTCATGGCCCTGCCTTCTTCTGAAGTGGAATCGGCGATGGGCCTGGTGTCACCGTATGATATAACCGAAAGCTTGTCTTTTTTAATTCCCAGGCCTTCAAACATCAACAGGACTGATACTGCCCGGGCATGGGAGAGATCCCATTGTGTGGGGTAAACCTTCTGTACCTGCTTTGGTATGGAACTATCATCGGTATGCCCAGCGACCTCTACATACAAGGGTTTCAGTTTATCCAAGCCTTTTGCAATCTTTTTAATAAGGGTCGTTCCCTTGGGTATCAACCAGGCACTGAACGGTGCAGGAAAGAGTACCCGCTGTGGTATGATAATCTTTACGGTATCCTCACCCTTAACTATATAGAGCTGGTCGTTCATGCGCTCGGTTGCCAGAAAGTTCATAAGATAATCATTTGCATTGTTCAGCCTCCATTGGGTATCCTTTCGTTCCTGGATTAAGACCTTAAACCGCGAGATCTGTTTGAGGAGGTTTTTGTTCTCCTCCAGGCAGTCGATGTTTTTATCGAGAAGATCCTGTTTATCCGAATAGCCTGAAGTGATATCAGATGATGTCTTTTCAAGTTTTTTACGGGTTTCGTCAAGGTCGTTGCCCAGACGTGTCTTCTCCGTCTGGCACGTTTCATACTGAGTCTTGCAGGCATTCAGTTCGGATTGAAGGGCCTTATTTTCCTCCTGGATAGAGGGGTGTGCGCATCCGCCTATAAGATAAATCAGGGGGATAAGAAGAAAAAAGCTAAATATTCTCTTCATTTGTGCAGATAGCATACAAGTTTATCTTCACAGTGTCAATCATCTGGGCCCCTTATGCGCGTGTTATTGTGCCGCTTATGTGGACAAGCAAGACCATCCATGCTTATAATTCCAATACGATATGAGGATTGAGCGCTACATCTTTCTATACCTGATCGAGGTCTTTGGTGGCACGCTGGCTGTCTTGTACGGCGTAATGCTTATCGTCCAGTGGGTCAGCTTCGGCATGGCCCTTACGATAGGAGATATCGACATACTCCTGCTGGCAATGGTCCCCCTGTCTTCATTTGTTATTCCCATGGGGCTTCTTTTCAGTATCTTGCTGGTTTTTGAGAGGTTATCCGTAGAATCTGAGATCATAGCAATGAAGGCATGCGGTGTCCGTTCATACACCATATATGCACCGGTCATCCTTTTATCGATCTGTGCGATGATGGCCCACCTGATCATATCAACCAACCTCGGACCGGTTGCAATGAAGACAGTCCAGACACGTCTCATACAAAGTGCTTCCCAGAAAATATTTTCCTTTCTCAAAGAACGCGAGTTTGACGATTCCTTCAAAGGCCTCATTGTATATGTGGAATCCGTAAACCCGCAAAAAAAAGAGCTCAAGAATATTTTTATAGAAACATCCGGTGAAGAGAGGTCGGTTATTGCCGCAGAGAATGGGACCATCGAAGTAAATAAGAACTTAATCGTCATGAAATTGAAAAAAGGGAGTCTTTTCACGAACACCAAGCTCTCTGACCGTTATCTCACCTTTGACGAATACAGGTTTTTTTTGGAAGTCGATTTTTCAGGTGAACTTCGAATTAAATCATTCGAAACAACCACACAGGATGAATTCAGGAAACTCATCAAAGAAGACCCATCACCGAAGAATATAAAGGAGTACTATAATCGTTTTGCATTTCCCATACTGAACCTGATCTTGGGATTAGTGGGAATCAGTTTTGGGATTGTCAGGCCTCGATCACCCAGATTCACAGGTTTCATAATCGGACTGGGCACGATTGTCGGTTATTATTTCCTGTTTACACTGGCAGATCGGATGGTCAAGGGCGGAATCATGGACCCTATGCTCGGGGCGTGGTTTCCTGATATGATTTTCAGTATAATGCTCTGCGCAGTATTTGTTGTAAAAAAACTGCGATTCAGCGAGGGAGGCACCTGATTACGGAAACACTTTATAAATATATCTTAAAAAAGGCGTTATTCATGTGTGCTGCTGCATGTTTGAGCCTGACGCTGCTTGTCTTTATCTCTATTCTTTTCGGGAATCTCAATTCATTTACCGAACACAGTACGAATGGATCCATAATCGCGCAATTTCTTTTCTTCTCTTTGCCCCAGATGGTGTACTGGGTCCTGCCATTTTCCGTATGCGTCGGCATCATCGCCGCCCAGGCGCAGTTTTCCCGCCATGTGGAGACCATTGCCATGCAGGCGTGCTCAGTCTCATTCGTAAGACTATCTTTGCCATATCTCACGGTAGGGCTGTTGGCAATGTTCGTCATGTCTTTCCTTTCCTTCACCCTGTATCCAGAATCCCAGCAACATGCAGACAAAATAGAGGACATCTACATTAAAAAGCATGACATAACCGGATCATTTTCCGTAAGCGGCGGGAGGTTTAAAGTAGGGAATGATATTTATTATGTGGAGCACATGGATATATTAAAAGGTATTATGCATAACGTCACCTGCTATCGAATCAAATCAGGCAAGCTCTTTGCCATCCTCAGATCAGAAGCGGCCATCTGGAATGGAAAGCAATGGAAGACTTCCCGGTTGGAGACCATAAGCATGTCAACCGCCGGGATTGTCTTTGCACAGTCCGCATCGCCTTTGCCTCTCACCCATGAACCAACCTCACTCATAATGGCAGAGCCGAAGCCGGATGTCCTGACGCTCAGAGAATTGATCGATTATCGAAAGCACTTGAGGAAAGACGGAATCAAATCAGTGAGCCTGGAAACTCAGTTCCACAGCCGTATCAGCTTCACTCTGGCGCCGTTCATCATGACCATGCTCGTGATGCCGTTCGGATTGAGGTTTCCGAGGGCGGGCGGAATCGCTCGCGGTATTTCCATCGGTATCATCCTCGGGCTCTTTTACTGGGCAATGCACTCTGCCATGACCGGTGCCGGCATGGCCGGGTACATAAACCCTGCATTAGCTGCCTGGTCGACCGATATAGTCATGATGTGTGCGGGTATTATTTTCATGGGAATGAGGAGAAAGACCTATGGTTGATGTAGTCATTGTCGGTGCCGGACCTGCAGGAATATTTGCAGCACTCGAACTCATCAGTAAAGATCCCGGTTTAAAGATTGTCATTATTGAGCAGGGCAACGATATCAACATACGGTCGAGAACCGGCAAAGAAATGCTTATCGGCTGGGGTGGGGCAGGTGCCTACAGCGACGGGAAACTCACGATCTCTACCGATGTCGGGGGCCAGCTATCGAGCCTGATTACCGATGATGAGCTACTCAGGCTGCTTGAGTATGTGGATACATTATATACGAAATATGCACCTTCAGGCGATCTTTTTATCGTAGATAGTGATGATGCCGAAACCATATCTTCCAAGGCCAGGCTCGCAGGCCTGGTATATGTGCCTACCAGAATCAGGCACATCGGCACTGAAAACCTCCTGATCACGCTCGAAAAACTCAGGCAAGATTTTGAAGGCAAGATGGATATGAGATTCAACACGCATGTCCAAGAGATACTTTATGAGGGAGACCAGGTGAGGGGAGTACGGCTTTTTGATGGAACGATCATTCATGCTCCCAATGTTATTGCTGCCCCCGGCAGGGTGGGATCTTCCTGGATGTCGCATCAGGCAAAATCCATGGGCATCGAGACACATCCGAATCCTGTTGACCTGGGAGTGCGTGTGGAACTGCCTTCGGTGATCATGGAGCATCTTACCTGCAAGGCCTATGAAACCAAATTCATCTACTACTCACGCACCTTTGACGATAAAGTTAGGACATTCTGCATGAACCCCTATGGTGAAGTCGTCATCGAAACCCTGGGCGACATTGTAACGGTAAACGGCCACTCCTGGGCGAAAAAGCGCACGGAAAACACCAACTTTGCCTTGCTGGTAAGCGCCGATTTTACCGAACCGTTTGATGACCCGATAGGCTATGGTGAGTCGGTGGCCAAACTCGCCAATATGCTCGGCAAGGGCGTTATTGTACAGAGGCTCGGGGACCTCCTCAGCGGAAGGCGAACCACCCATGACAGACTTCAGAAATGCTCCACACGGCCGACCCTGAAACAGGCAACCCCCGGCGACCTGAGCTATTGTCTTCCCTATCGGATATTAACCGATCTCGTTGAGATGCTCTCGAGTCTGGACCGTATGGCTCCGGGTGTCAACTCCGCCCATACCTTGCTCTACGGCATTGAGGTCAAGTTCTATTCCAACAGGATCCGGCTTGACAGAAGCCTCATGTCCCGGATCAATGGACTTTATATTATAGGAGACGGTGCCGGTATAACCAGGGGCCTCATCCAGGCGAGCTGTTCGGGCATCATTGCGGCGAGGTCAATACTGGGCAGAAATCAGTGAAATTTCCCATTGGATCTGCTGCCTTAGTACGCCAATAACACCAGCATTGCTCCTCCCTCTTCATACATGAATCCAGGCCTTGTAAAGAAGCCTTGTATGCCATTTTTCTCTTGAACAGAACTCCGCATTTATACTATCGTTTGCACGTTCCAACCGAGTATCAGTATCTGACAAGAGGGAGACTTCTCATGGCAAAAAAGTATGTGTATCTCTTTGGAGGCAGGGGAACCAAGGCTGAGGGCAATGCAGACATGAAGGCCATCCTGGGAGGAAAAGGGGCCAATCTCGCTGAAATGACCAATCTGGGGATACCGGTGCCGCCGGGATTCACCATCTCTACCGAGATGTGCACCGTGTATTATGACACACACGGGTTGCCGAAAGACTTAAAAGTTCAGGTGAAAGAGGCTATCAAAAAAGTGGAAAGGGCGATGGGGCTGGGCTTTGGTGATCCTGAGGCACCGCTGCTCTTTTCCGTTCGCTCAGGCGCACGGGCATCCATGCCCGGCATGATGGACACGGTGCTTAACCTCGGGATCAACGAGGAAACCGTGCACGGCCTTATTAAGATGAGCGGCAATGAACGCTTTGCATGGGATTGCTACCGGCGCTTCATCCAGATGTATGCAGACGTGGTTATGGGTGCTGATTCCGACGAGCTCGAGGAAGAGCTTGAGAAGATGAAGAAGAAAAAGGGGGTCAAACTCGATACCGACCTCGATGACAAAGACCTGAAGAGGCTTGTTGCAACGCTGAAGGAAAAGGTGAAGAAGCTTACCGGTATAGACCTGCCATCCGACCCCATGGAGCAGATTTGGGGCGGGATCGAAGCGGTATTCAAGTCGTGGAACACGCCGCGCGCCATTACCTACCGGAAGCTCAACAGCATTCCGGATGAATGGGGCACCGCAGTAAATGTACAGGCCATGGTTTTCGGCAACATGGGTGAGGGGTCTGCAACGGGTGTGGCATTCACGCGTGACCCAGCCACCGGTGAGCATGTCTTCTACGGGGAGTATTTAAAGAACGCCCAGGGCGAGGACGTGGTAGCAGGTATCCGTACGCCCCAACCCATTAACATCAAGGGAAAAAGGAGCAAGTCGGACGTGTCCATGGAAGAGGCCCTGTCTGAGCAATACGACCAGCTCGTGGATATCTATGAGAATCTGGAAAAGCATTACCGGGACATGCAGGACATCGAATTCACCGTTCAGGAAGGAAACCTCTGGATGCTCCAGACCCGCACGGGAAAACGGACTGCAGCCGCAGCCGTACAGATTGCAGTTGATATGGTGAACGAGGGTCTCATTGCTAAAAAAGAAGCGGTACTAAGGGTCACCCCTGAGCAGATCGACCAGCTCCTTCACCCGCAGATCGATCCCAAGGCAAAGAAGAAGATCATCGGAAAAGGACTGCCCGCTTCTCCCGGCGCTGCGGTGGGCCGGGTAGTCTTCTCTGCCGAAGATGCCGAAGTGGAAGTGAAAAAGGGCAAGAAGGTGATTCTGGTTCGTGTAGAGACCTCACCGGAAGACATCCACGGCATGAACGTGGCACAAGGCATCCTGACCGCAAGGGGCGGCATGACCTCACACGCGGCAGTCGTTGCTCGAGGTATGGGCAAGTGCTGCGTCTCCGGTGTCCCTGACCTCATCGTCGACTATGCCAAACAGAAATTTTCCCTTGGCGGGGAGACCGTCAAAAAGGGTGACTTCATATCGCTTGACGGGACCAAGGGCGAGGTTATCCTCGGTGAGTGCAAGACAACTCCGCCCTCCCTCTCGGGGGCCTTCGGCACTCTCATGAAATGGTCGGATGAGTACCGCAAGCTCGGCGTGCGCACCAATGCCGACACCCCGAAAGATGCCAAAGTCGCAAGGGAATTCGGTGCCGAGGGCATCGGTCTGTGCCGTACCGAGCATATGTTCTTTGAGGCGGACAGGATCCTGGCGGTACGCGAGATGATCCTGGCGAATGACGAAAAAGGCCGCCGGAAGGCCCTGGACAAGATCAAGCCCATGCAGAAAGGCGACTTCAAGGAGATATTCCGGGTTATGGACGGCCTGCCGGTCACAATCAGACTGTTGGATCCGCCACTGCATGAGTTCCTGCCCAATACCGAAGCCGAGATCGCCGAAGTGGCCAAGGCCCTCAAGACACCGGTTAATGAGGTGAAGACAAAGAGGGAAACACTGCATGAGGCCAACCCCATGCTGGGCCACCGGGGCTGCAGGCTCGGCATAACCTTTCCCGAGATCTACGAGATGCAGGTGCGGGCTATTGTTGAAGCCGCCTGTGAGGTGAAGAAGGAAAAGATCGATGTGGAACCCGAGATCATGATTCCGCTTGTCGGCCACGTGAATGAGCTGGAAAACTTAAGGAATATGACTGTTGAAGTGGCTGATGAGATCATAAAATCGTATGGCGTTAAGCTTGCCTACATGGTCGGTACCATGATCGAGCTGCCCAGGGCAGCGATAACTGCCGATAAGATCGCCGAACAGGCGGAGTTTTTCTCATTCGGCACGAATGACCTGACCCAGACGACCTTCGGCCTGTCCCGTGATGATGCCGGCAAATTCCTGCCGACATATGTCGAAAAGAAGATCCTGCCCAAAGATCCATTCCAGGCCCTTGACCAGGACGGTGTTGGTGAGCTGATACGTATAGGCATCGAAAAGGGAAGGAAGACCCGCAAGAAACTCAAGGTCGGAATCTGCGGCGAACATGGTGGAGAGCCTTCATCCATCGAGTTCTGCCATAAGGTCGGCATGAACTATGTGAGCTGCTCACCCTACCGGGTGCCTATTGCCCGGATTGCAGCAGCACATGCCGCAATGAAGGACGAGAAGAAAAAGAAGTGATCATCACCTTCGAGGGCGGAGAGGGGACAGGCAAGACTACGAACGCCGCCCATCTCTGCTCCTATCTGACCAGCAAAGGGCTGCCGTGGTTCTCTTTCAGAGAGCCCGGCGGCTCTTCTTTTTCCGAAGAGGTGAGGGGCCTTTTTCTCAGCCAGGATCTCGACGTCATGGCCGAACTCCTTCTTGTGCTCTCTTCGCGCAGGCAGAACATCATAGAGATCATCAAGCCTGGTATTGCAAGCGGCAAGGTCATCATCATCGACCGGTTCGTGGACTCCACACTGGTCTATCAGGGCATCGTCGGCGGTCTTGGTTATGATCTGGTAAAGAAGATCATGGAGAACACAAGGACATGGATTGAGCCCGACCTGACCTTTGTAATGGATGTGAGTCCTGACCTAGCCCTTTCCAGGATCAATCCGGGAGACAGGTTCGAGCTTCGAGGCCTTTGCTACCATCAGAATCTCAGGGATGCCTTTCTTCAGATTGCAACAGATGGGCGGCACCGCATTATTGATACGAGTTTAAAGCGGGAAGTCGTGCAAGATAAAATCATCCGGGAGGTAGACACACTTCTTGCCGAAGTATGTATTTGATACTCATGACTCACAAAACATCTTGAAACCACCACTACACCTCGGTTATGATATATCCGAAGAGGAAACGGATAGAATATAATAAAACTCAATAGTATGATCACCGAAGTATCTTCGGGACAAGAGGAGGTAAGACAATGCGTAATCTTTCCTATTGTATCGTTATCATCCTGGCCGCAGCCTTTTTTATGGAAGGCTGCACTACCGACCCGTTTACGGGTGAACAGAAGATGAGCAAGACCGGATGGGGCAGCATCATCGGTGCTGCAGGAGGCGCGGCTGTAGGAGCCGCTGTCACCAAGGATCACCGCAAAGGTGCGCTCATCGGCGCCGGAGTCGGAGCCCTGTCAGGAGGCGCCGTCGGGTACTACATGGATAAGCAGGAGGCACAACTTCGCCAGAAGCTTCAGGGATCAGGCGTGAGTGTTACCAGGCAGGGAGAGAACATCATGCTCAACATGCCCGGCAACATAACCTTCCAGACCAGTAGTTCGGACATCAATGCAAACTTTTACAATGTCCTCAACTCAGTGGTCCTCGTGCTGAAAGAATACAACAAGACCCTCATCGATGTCATGGGCCACACCGACAGCACCGGCAGCGATGCCATAAACCAGCCTCTCTCCGAGCGCAGGGCGGCGAATGTCGGACAGTATCTGATCTCCCAGGGGATCGACGCACGGAGGGTAGCAACTCAGGGGTTCGGCAAGAGCCGCCCTGTCGCGAGTAATGACACGCCCGAGGGCCGTTCTCAAAACCGTCGTGTAGAACTCCAGCTTTCACCGCTTACGCAGTAATTACTTAGTGATGAGTGATGAGTGATCAGATTCGTGGGGGCGGGTTTCAACCCCGCCCCTCTTCGTTTAACCCGGATTTTGCATTTGTATCCCATTGCAGCGGCATCCGCACCGGCTCTGTTTTATGTAGGAGCGCCTTCAGGCGCGAAAAAATTGCGTGCACCCCTTATTCCCGTCGCGGCTAAAGCCGCTCCTACAGGTTTTGATTTTTCTCATTTGATGATTTTTCGCCGATACAGTCCGAGTTTAGCAGCGCGTTAGATTTTCATACACGGATCTAGACATTCCTTATTGAGATCTTGATGGTGATAATGAGAATTTTTATCTGATCAATCTAGTCACTATTCACTAGTCACTGATCACTTTCTCTTATACTTTCCTCTTCTGCCCCCTGACTTCTCCTCAAGCCTTATTTCACCAATGACCATGGTCTTATCTATGGCCTTCACCATGTCGTAAATGGTGAGCAGTGCAACGCTTACTGCATGGAGTGCTTCCATCTCAACGCCTGTTCTGCCTGATACCTTGACCGTAGCCTCGGCCTCGATGGAAGATGCATTTTCATCCAAGAGGAAGGCAATGTCGATGTAGTCGATAGGCAGAGGATGACAGAGCGGAATAATAGTACAAGTATTTTTCGCCGCCATGATACCGGCAACCTTTGCAGTAGCCAGGACATTTCCTTTCTTTACCGAGTCGGTCATAACGGCGGTAAAGGCCTCAGCGCTCATGAGTATTAACCCTTTGGCCCTGGCGACGCGACGGGTGACGATTTTTTCACCCACATCCACCATCTTCACCCTGCCTTTTTTATCGAAGTGGGTCAGGGCCATGGGCAAAACCTAGTCATCATCGGAAGTTGATGGGGGTTTAGACGGGGTTGGTTCAGGGGATGATTCTGTGGAGCCCTTGCTCTCCTGGGTATCACTGGGCGAACCCTTTTTGGCATAGTCCGTGAGGTACCAGCCCGATCCCTTGAGCTGGAAAGACGACCGGGAGATGAGCCTCTTGACGCCCCCGCCGCAGGATGGGCACTTTTTGAGCGGAGAATCGCTGAACTTCTGCATGGCTTCAAACTCATTCCGGCACTTCAAACACTTATATTCATAGATAGGCACGTACAAACCTCCCTTGGTTGTCTACAATGTGTTCGTTATATAGTGGCGCCGCCTGAACCTTGTCAAGGATGGTGAGCACCTGTTTCAGTCCTGTCACAGGATTCTTTGCAAGAAAGAGGCGGGTCAAGATATCCACCACCACCTCTTCATCACGGGGGTCTCCGTAAAAGTCGGCCTTGCCTGTGGTAAAACGGTGTATATGCAAGAGTTCGTGTGTCATAATGAAGGTGAATAATGAGAGCAGGTCCACAGGAGGGTTTTTCCTTACGAAATTCAAGATCTCCGTGTCCTGCAGGCATACGCGGAAATGGTGGGGAAGGGGGGCTTCCCCCGGCTCAACCATCAGGAGTTGGGCAAAGATTCCGTCTCTCGGGTCTTCTGTATTAAATTCAGACAGGGTCTTAATGTCATACACCCCCTTGACGCTCCAACTCATTTCCTTGCACACGATACCCTCGGCGAGGTTTGATCCCCACCTGAGGACATTCCTGTGTTCGGGCATGAAGTAAGCCATTACCCTACTATTGTAGTGATTCACATGGCAGATTGCAAGTATGTCATACGTCCCTGCCCACAGCCTGCGCAATGCGCCTGATGCCCTCCATGACCTTCTTGAACTCTTCGGGTCTCAACGACTGGGGACCATCCGAGAGAGCCTCTTCAGGCTTTGGATGCACCTCTATCATAAGACCGTCTGCACCTGCCGCTATGGCGGCATATGACATGGCCTCTACATAACGGGCATGTCCGGTGCCGTGCGAGGGATCCACAATGACCGGCAAGTGGGTTTTCTCCTTTAGTACCGGCACGGCCGAGAGATCCAGCGTATTACGGGTTGCCGTCTCAAATGTTCTGATTCCACGCTCACAGAGGATCACCTGGTTGTTGCCGCCTGCAAGAACGTATTCAGCCGACATGAGAAACTCTTCAATGGTTGTGGACATACCGCGTTTCAGCAGGACCGGCTTGTTAGTCTTCCCCACCTCTTTGAGGAGCTGGAAGTTCTGTATGTTTCTGGCACCGATCTGCAGGCAGTCGGCATTCTCCAGGATTACTTCGATGCTTGCAATGTCCATGACCTCGGTCACCACCGGGATCCCATACTCTTCCCTTGCCATGGAGAGGAGCAAAAGGCCGTCATTCTTCAAACCCTGGAAGGCATACGGCGAGGTCCTGGGTTTGAATGCGCCACCCCTCAGCACATGGCCGCCGCTTTCCTTGATGGTCTTGGCCACCTCCATGATCTGCTCCTTGGATTCGACCGCACACGGACCTGCAAAGACAGCAAGCTTCCGGTTGCCTACTTTCACGCCCATCCCGATATTTACCACGGTAGGTTCGGCTTTTGTCTCCCGTGACGCGAGCTTATACGGGCTCAAGATGCGGATCACCTTTTCAACACCGGGCTGGGCCTCAAGACAGGTAAGCCTCTCTTTGCCCCTTTCGTCGCCGATGGCTCCGAACACGACCCTCTCAGATCCTACACTCTCGTGAACCCGGTACCCGAATGACTCGATAAGCATTTTGACATGATCGATCTGTTCTTGCGTGGCACTCTTTTTCATAGAAATTATCACACCAGCCTCCTTTACCTATAGAGTGCCGTGTGTGTCATTTCCCCAGGCCACAAATGAAAAGGCCGTGGGAATGTGACCACCCACGGCCTTTGTGTTCGTTTACGAACAGCTCAGCCCACAGGCGGCCACTTCCTAAACCAGAAATAATAGCCAAAAAATATGTGTGCTGATGCTGTAATCATACATACCATATGCCAGATTCTTTTAGCCGGAGCAAGGGAAAATTGTAGGAGCGGCTTCAGCCGCGAGATATATCGCGCCTAAAGGCTCTCTTAGAGTATATCATAGGTGCATTGACAGCCAATCCCCCATCTGATATCAAATCATTACCCTGCTGCGGATTCAAGGGAACCCGGTGAAATTCCGGGGTGGGGCCGCCGCTGTGAACGGGGAGGGCAGGCCGCTACATGCCACTGCATATGCGGGAAGGCAAGGCCGCCCAACTGATCCGTGAGCCAGAAGACCTATCCGCAGTTCGGACTACATCCGCGTGCCCGGGTGGAGACTCCAAGGGAATATTCCATGGAGGTGTCCATATGGACCATCGAACCAGATACCTGTTACCCGTTTCACTCATAGCCGTGCTGTTGTTCATGAATAGCACCATCCAGGCAGCTTCAGACATCCTTATCGTCGTCACCCCTACAGTGGAAAAGAATGCCCAGGGCTCGGTCGTGCAACAGGCCCCTACTTCCTTTTCCGATATTATTAGTCCGGGGCCTGATATTTCAGGCCTCATAGATACGCAGGAGGCATTACGCAAGGCATCATCAGTTGATCTCTCCGACTACGGTGGAGCAACAACCTCTCCCGTATCGCTTCGCGGTTCCAGCTACAGGCAGACCCTCATCACCCTTGACGGCATCCCGCTCAACCCGGTGACTGGCGACATGGTAGACCTCTCGCAGTACATGCTGCCCGACATCGATCAGATCGAGATCATTAAAGGCAGCAACAGCGCAGCCTTCGGCAATTCAGCCATGGGGGGTGTCATCAACCTCGTTACCGACAACCCATCGCCCATTGATGAATATGATCTATCTGCGTCGCAAGGTACCTATGGCTACGGCCTTTACCATGGACATCTGAGCACGCATGTCGGACAGGTGGGAATCCTGGCAAACCTCACGCATGCATTTTCAGACAACGACTTCAGATATAAACGAGATGACGGCACATGGACCCGTCGGGAAAACAATACCGTAGAAAATACCACCGGGCTCATCAAGGCCGTCGTTGATGCACAAGGTTGGCAGACCTCCCTGATGGAAAATTTCATTGACCAGTCAGAGGGCTCACCGGGTGCCGAAGGAACACCAAGCTACATCACGCCAAACGACATGACGAATACTGCACAAAATACGTTCCTCATCGAAACCAGAAAGGACCTTACACAGGATCAGGCAATCGATGTCCGTGCATGGATCTTGACCAATAGAACCCACAACCAGAGGCCGTCGTGGGGCGCAGATAACATAACAAACCTGAACAACAAAGACTTCTCGATATCCTATACGAAAAAAATGGGCTTGGTTACCTTGACCCCGGGATTGGAATATCTCGATGAACATGTGAGCAGCGATGACTACGGCATTCACTCCCGCAGTACAGGGACCGGTTCCTTATCTGCAGGTATCAATCTACAGCCGGTCTTGCTGGATCTTAACGGCAGGTATGACAGCTACTCGGATTTTCAAAATCAGTGGTCCTATCATGCCGGCGCAGCATGGAAGGTGATCGAGCATATTCAGATCAAGGCCAATGCCGGTACCGGATATCTTATACCGGATATAGGCAAGCTCTATTCGCCCTCATCTCAATACAGCACCTTCATTCCGAATCCGAACCTCAAGCCCGAGCAGTCATTCAGCTGGGACATCGGACCGATTGTCTCCATGAATACCTATGGATTCAGTATCGACTATTTTCTCAGTACATACCATGACCTCATCAAGGCGGATTATCCGAGCGCCAACACGTTTACCTATATAAATGTTAATAGGGCCAAGTCATCAGGCATCGAGGCAAATTCTTGGGTTGCACCCATAAGCGTAATAAAACTCTCGGCAAATTACATCTTCAGCAACACTACCTTTGAAAGCGGCCCTGATAAGGGAAACAAGCTCGGTCAGACCCCCCCTCAAGTGCTCAATCTTCAGGCAGACTATCTGCCGGAAATCGTTGGCAGGAATGCAACGCTTTCTCTCTCATATCAGATCAGGCAAGGTGCTTACGAGGATGATGCCAACACAGAAAAAACCAACAACCGTTACATCCTGAATGCCGGTGCCCTGCTTGATGTGAGCAAAGATGCCACGATCTCCTTTAAAGTGGACGACCTCCTTAATGACCGGTCACCGGAATATGTGTACAAGTCGTCATTTGGGACCACCTGGTACCCTGTACCTGGAAGAACGTACCGGTTTGCGACAAAAATAAGCTTCTAGCCTTTAAGCTATCAGCCGTTAGCTTTTCAAGCTTTTCTCTGATGTATGATAGCTTAAGGGCTGATAGCTTGTCTTTTAAGCTCTGTTGACAAACCCGGCCTTCATCCACCATAATCACGCCCAATTGATCTTGGTGCGGAGGTTTCATGCTCCTTTTTTATACAGCAGGTGAGTCCCACGGCAGGGGTATCTTTGCCTTTCTTGACGGTCTGCCCGCAGGTCTCAAGGTAGACAGGGACTCCATCAATGCCGATCTTAAGAGGCGCCAGAAAGGCTATGGCAGGGGCGGCCGAATGTCCATCGAGCAGGACACCGTGGATGTTCTCTCAGGGATCAGGGGAGGCATCACCATGGGGAGCCCGGTGCTCCTTGCGATATGGAACAAGGATTTTGAGAACTGGAAGGAATACATGGATCCCTGGGAGATCATCCCGGGAAGAGAAATCAATACACCACGACCCGGCCATGCCGACCTTGCAGGTGCGGCAAGATTCAGGCACACAGACTTAAGAAATGTGCTCGAGCGTTCGAGCGCCCGGGAGACCGCCGGAAGGGTAGCTGTGGGTGGGCTCTTGCGGTCTTTTCTTTCAACCTTAAGTATAAAGGCCTATTCCTGGGTGACCAGGATCGGCACCTCAACCTATGAAGGACCGTTTGACCAGAACAAACGGGATGCATCCGGCGTTTTTTGTCCTGATAAAGCCTCAACGCACGACATGGAAAAAATTATCCGTGATATTGACGGTACCGGCGACTCCATCGGCGGTGAATTCACCATAGTGATTGAAGGCCTTCCTGCAGGCATCGGCTCGTACACTCAGTGGGAACAACGCCTCGATGCGCTCTTATCCATGCATCTGATGTCCATCCCGGCCATCAAGGCAATTCAGATCGGCGCCGGAGTTGCGTGCGGTGCGCTTCCCGGATCTATGGTCCATGACCCGATAATGCCGACTCACCCTAAGACCAGGTCTTCCAACAATGCCGGCGGCCTGGAGGGAGGTGTGACCAACGGCGAACCCGTAGTGCTCAGATGCACAATGAAACCGATTCCCACCCTCAAGAAAGGGCTGCCCTCCTTTGACATGCGCACGGGTGCTGCAGTACGGGCAAGCTATGAACGCTCGGATGTGTGCGCTGTCCCTGCGGCATCAGTAGTAGGGGAGGCCATGGCGATTATCGCTGTATCTTCCGCCATCATGGCCGGCTTTACCCAACCGAGCATGGATGCCCTTAAAAAGACATTTGATGAGCACAGGAAGTACTGGGAGAGCCTATGATCTTTCTCACGGGCTTTATGGGGTCAGGGAAGACTACTGCAGGCAGGAGACTTGCGGAACTCCTTAACCATCCATTCATCGATCTTGATGAATATATCAGCACAAAGTTATGCAGCTCCATAAATGAGATCTTTGCCTGTGTGGGAGAGGCTGCATTCAGGAACCTGGAGAGAGAAGCCTTGATTGAGATTGCCGGAAAGGAAAAGCATACCGTTGTGGCAACCGGCGGGGGTCTTCCCGTAAATCCGGCCAACAGGGCAATAATGAAGGCCTGCGGCCACATCATCTATTTGCGCGCCTCTTTTGAAAGCCTTGCAACGCGGGTCCCGGAAGACTCCGGCAGGCCCCTGTGGAACGAAAAGGCGCACAGCCTCCTCCTCAAAAGAACGCCGGCCTATGAAGATGCCGATTTTATCATAGACACTGATGACAAAGCCCCCCAGGAAGTGGCCCAGGAGATCTTCGACCTCACAAAGGATATCCTGAAGCCTATTGCCGTCCTGGTTACCAATACACCGTATCCCGTCTATATCGGAAAGGGTATTTTCAAAGAAATACGGGAATACATCTCCCGGCATATCATGCCGGAAGGTGCCCTGGTTCTTGTTGATGAACAAGTGCTCAAACTCTATAACAGGCTTATTCGCTCTTCGCTTACCGGATTAAAGCACCACACGATAACCATACCTTCCGGTGAGTCTTCAAAGTCATTCCCTTTTCTGATGAAAGTCCTCGACGAGATGTTCTTTGCACAGGCGAACAGGCAATGGATCTGTCTTGCCATTGGCGGAGGTGTTATCGGGGACCTTGCCGCCTTTGCTTCCAGCATCTTCATGCGGGGCATCCCCGTGGTGCAGATACCCACTACGCTGCTCGCCCAGGTGGATTCAAGCATAGGCGGAAAGACAGGCATTGATATCAAGCATGGTAAAAATCTCGTCGGCACTTTTCATCAGCCTGTGTTTGTGCTCAGCGACATTGACTTCCTTAGTACACTTGAACCGCTCCACATAAAAGAAGCCATGGCCGAGGTCATTAAGTACGGCATTATCATGGATAAGGACCTCTTCGACGAGCTAGAAAATGCGAATGAGCTTGATTATGAGAAAATTGTGAATTTGTGTGCACGTGATAAGGCCTTTGTTGTGAGCAAGGATGAACGGGAGGGTGGTCTGCGGAGGATTCTGAACTTCGGCCATACCCTGGGCCATGCAATCGAGCTTGCCCGCAACTTTGAAGTAAGCCATGGCAGGGCAGTGGCCGCCGGGATGTTTTTTGCATCCTGGCTGTCACGCGAGCTTGGACTCATCAACGCTAAGGATATGGAACGAATCTTCCGGCTCATAAATAAATGGGCATATACCCTTCATGATTTTCCGTATCCTCAACTAGATGAGATCAGCAGTGCACTCGTCACGGATAAAAAGGGTGTCAAGGATGGCCTCTACTTTGTGTTGACTCCTGCCATTGGTGATGCTACCGTTAAAAAGCTTACTAGTTCTCAAATATTAGGTGCTTATGGCCGTTTCGTCAGAGAATGTGAAGAAGGCCTTTGATGAGGGAAGGTTCCTGGACGTTGTCCGGGCAACCAAATCTCGCAAAAACCCTGAAGACCGTCTTCTGCTCGGAATATCCCTGTACAAGATCGGCAGGTATGGCGAGGCCCTTGATGTCTTGGAAAAGATTGCAGGTCTAGCCCAGGGCTTGATGAAGTCTTTTTATTATCTGGGACTCATCTACCATCAGCGTGATGATGATGCCCAGGCAAAGGCCTGCCTCCAGAAATACCTTACATTCTATCCCGAAGATGATGAGGCACGCGATTTGCTGGAAAAACCTGAGGCTCATGAAGTGCTTGTAAATGAGCCATCTCTTGAGCTCGCTAAGGTATATGCACAGCAAGGTCATTACGAGCAGGCCCTCGATATCTACGGCCAGGTTAAAGAAATGAACGGACTTGATGATCTGGTTCGACAGGAAGCCAGCGATACCCAGGACCTCTTTATTATGAAGACCCTGCAAGGCTGGCTTGAGAGGTTAAAAAAATGAAGATCATGGTAATCAACGGCCCCAATCTGAACCTGCTTGGTTCCAGAGAGACATCCATCTACGGCACTACGAGCCTTGATGATATCGAAGGTATCGTGAGACGTAAGGCCTTCACCATTGGTGCCGAAGTGGATTTCTACCAAACGAACCATGAAGGCGATCTCATCGACACAATCCATAAAGCCCCATCCCTGGGTATCACTGCATTTATCATCAACCCGGGCGGATACACCCACACATCAATAGCTTTAAGGGATGCCCTGCTTGCTGTCGGCCTCCCTTTCATCGAGGTGCACCTGAGCAAGGTGTCTGCCCGTGAGCCCTTCCGTCAGGTCAATTATTTCTCAGACGTTGCGGCTGGAACCATTTCAGGGTTCGGTCCTCTGGGCTATGAGCTTGCTGTTGAGGCCGTATGGGAGCTGTATGGAAAGAAGGCTCAGTAGAGCACGTCACTTTCTCAAGGGCCTGGAAGCCATCTTGTTGCTGTCCCGGCCCAGCATTACGTATTTAAGCCGATATTCCGGCTCGGATGCCGTATATGTCTTTACGGAAGACAAGGACTTTCTCTTTGTAGACTCCCGCAACACCCTCCAGGCCCGGCAGGAGACTCATGCCGAGGTCCATGAGATTACCAAACGCGATGAAGGCATATATGCCGTGCTTCAGGATGAAGGTGTCAAGTCTTTAGGGATCGAATCGAACATACTGGACCTCGACAGCTTCATGAAAATGAAAGACATCTTCAAGGGCATTGAAATGACCCCCCTGGGAGGTCAGCTCAAAACACTGCGCGCTATTAAAGACATCGATGAAGTCGATATGATAAAAGAGGCGGCACATATATCTGAAGAGTCGCTTAAGGCAGTACTTTCCAGGGGACTTATAGGACGGCGCGAGCAGGATGTGGCACTTGATCTTGAATGGGAAATGAGGAGCCGCGGTGCAAGTGCAGCCTCATTCGAGCTCATTGTTGCATCAGGCCCACGCTCTGCCATGCCTCATGGAGCCGCGTCGGATAAGGTAATAAGCAAGAATGAAGCAGTGGTTGTCGATTTCGGATGCATCTACAAGGGGTATTGCTCGGACCAGACCGTCACCGTGACAACGGGTAATCCGGGCGGTTCCTTTCAAGATATGTATTTACGGGTGAAAGAAGCACAGGATCGCTCCATAAAGGCTTTAGCCTCCGGCGTGAAGGCCTCGGATATCGACAAGATAGCCCGTGACTATCTTGGAACTCACGGGCTTGGAGCCTTTTTCGGCCATGGGCTGGGACATGGGGTGGGCATGGAGGTTCATGAGTCACCCGCTGTTTCGCCCCTGTCTGAGGATATACTGGTGGAAGGCATGGTCATTACCATAGAACCCGGAGTATATATCCCCGATCAATTCGGTATAAGGCTTGAAGACATGGTGTTTGTAACAGATAATTCTTGCAAGCGCCTTACAAATCTTGATAAGGAAACCATCAGAACTTTCAGCTAGAGGTGAGGTTGCATGCAGTATTCAACAGCACAGTTCAGGAAGAACTTGAAGATCGAGTTAGAAGGAGAGCCCTTTACCATCGTCGATTTCCAGCACGTGAAGCCCGGCAAGGGCGGGGCCTTCGTGCGGACGAAGATGAAGAGCCTGATAACCGGTAATGTCCTTGATAAAACATTCCGGTCGGGCGATAAGGTGGATGTCCCGGATCTGGAAGAAAAGAAGATGTCGTTCCTGTACCAGGACGAAACAGGATATTGTTTCATGGACACGCAGACCTATGATCAGATGACGCTCACCAAAGACCAGATAGGGGATGCACTGGGCTACATCAAAGAGAACGTGGAGGTGGATGTTCTCCTGCACAATGGTAAGGCAATAGGTGTTGAGCTGCCTATGTTCCTCAATCTCAAGATTATCGAGACCGACCCCGGCCTGAAAGGCAACACTGCATCCGGCGGCTCAAAGCCTGCCAAGCTTGAAACCGGCATCACCATTCAGGTCCCCCTGTTTGTCAGTACGGGCGAGGTGGTCAAGGTTGACACCAGGACAGGGTACTATATCGAAAGAGTGAGCTGAATGAATTTAAAAACCGTCAAGGATCTTATTGAGCTCATCAAGGACACCGATGTGGTGGAACTCGACTGGACACCGGAGCGTATTCACATCATCCGGAGATCCAGCCAGTATGAATCGGCCCCTTCAAGACCTCATGATAACGACCGCACCAGCATAAGCATGAAGGAAAAGCACACCGTTACTGTGACTTCGCCTCTGGTGGGAACGTTCTACAGATCCCCGTCCCCGGAAACATCCTCGTATGTACAGGTAGGTGACCGGGTGGCCAAGAACCAGGTCCTGTGCGTGATCGAGGCCATGAAGCTCATGAACGAAATCGAATCGCATGTAGACGGGACCGTGGCTGCTATCCTCAAGCAGGACGGCGATCGGGTGGGATACGGAGACCAGCTCTTCATCATTGAGGAGCTATGATCACATGGCAACTCCGCTCCGATGGGAGGTGCCCTCCCGGTCTTACCATGAAAAAAGACCTCGATCTCTTCGATGCAGTCAGACTCGGATCTATTTCAGGTAGTTTACGTTTTTACAACTGGACTGAACCTGCCCTGACGACCGGCTTTCACCAGAAATCCTTTGCCGTTAACGACCCATCCCTTGGTATCCCTATCATTCGGCGGCCCACCGGCGGGGGGGCCGTGCTCCATTTTGACGACATTACTTTCAGCATCAGCACACCTCAAATCGGGGCCCTTTCCGGGGGCATATTGGAGTGTTCCAGAAACATCTCGCATGTAATGAAAAGCACATTCCGAGGCTGCGGTATCGAGACAGAGGTAAAAGGCGGCCGCCATGCATTCTCACCGATATGTTTTTCCAGGCCATCACCCGCAGAGCTCGTGATAGGAGAAAACAAGATCATGGGCCTGGCACTTGCCAAAAAAGAAGGTTTTCTTCTCATGCAGGGCGTAATCCCATTGCGGGTGGATCAGGAGTTGTCGGAGCGGGTCTTTGGGGACACCTTTAAGAATTCCGCCAAAGGGGTGTTAGACTACTTTCCTGATTTTTCAGAGGGCCTCTTCTTCCAAAGCCTCATTGAGAGTTTTGTTTCTCATCTGGGCATTCTTCTTTATGAGCGTGATAAAGATGATAACGAATACCACCGCACAGATGAATGAAAAATAGAACCGCGGAGTAAAGAAGTGTGCAAGGACCATGTGCCCGATCAATGAAAATAGGGTTATGCTCGGCACAATACCGAAGATGGTGGCCTTCATGAAATCACGCCAGCACACACCGGAGGCTGCAGCGGCCGAGTTTATTGCGGTAAAAGGGATAATAGTCATCATTTGGAGCATGAGGACAAGGACATAACCGTTTTTTTGGATAGCGCTCTTGACCCGGTGTGTCTTCTTGCCGTGCCCCCAGCCTTCTTCCACGCCGAGTGTCTTCACGATAAAGAATGCAAGATTTGCATTTATCAGGCATCCGACATATGAAAGAGCCATGCCCAAAGGTGCCCCATATGCCGATGACCCTGCCATGATAAGCAGGCTTAAAGGGGCGGCCAGAGGCATTATGGCCACACAGAAAACGAAGAGCAGGGCTCCGGATACCCCAATATTCTTGATCATAATTCTCAGATGAATCCAGTCCTTAAGAGGGTAGGGATCGATATAACTGAAGATCCCCATGATGGAGAAAAATCCAATGAGAGAGAGGATAAACACGCTTACAAACTTACGCATCTGGGGAGAATTTATTGTCATGCTCGATTCAAAGCCCATGTGTGCCCTTCTTATTCGTCAAGCATTGTTGCCGACAAATCTCTCATCGGCATGAATGGCCATTGCTAAAGGGGCGTTTGGGAATATTGTTGAATATTTTCTTAAAAGTGAACATGCACATTGCGCAGATGTTAGCTGGATTTTATCCGCAATTTTATGGTATTTCAGTGAATGACATATACAATACCGCTGAGACACCTACTGAATTCTCTCATAATAAAATAGGAGGATACATGGCAGGCAACCCCATTGAAAACCTCATGAACCCCGCATCCATAGCCATTGCCGGCGCAAGCAACAACTTTACAACCATGGGCACGATTCAATGCCTGAATCTCATCACGAATGGTTTTCCAGGTGAGGTCCTGCCGATCCATCCAAAAGAAAAAGTCGTGCTGGGCAAGAAGGCTTATCAGACAATAGCGGATCTCCCTTATGCCCCTGATGTTGCAGTGCTCGTAGTCCCAACCCGGCTCGTCCCTGATATGGTTGAAGATTTCGGCAAGCTTGGTACGAGACATATGATCATTGTCAGTGCAGGCTTCAAGGAGACAGGAGAAGAGGGCGGGGCCCTTGAGAAGGTCCTGATAGAAAAAGCAAAACACTACGGCATCCGTTTTCTTGGCCCCAACTGCCTCGGGATAGTAAACACCCATCTGCCTTTGAACATCACGGTAGGCCCCATCCAGGACTATAATGGGAAGCTCGGCCTTGCATCCCAGAGCGGTACGTATATCGCACAAGTGGTCTCTTATCTGCATAAGAACGGCATTGTGATGAGCAAGGCCATCAGCGTGGGGAACGAGGCGGACATCGACATCATCGACTGTATCGAATATCTGGGGCAGGATGAAACCACCAGGGCCATTGGATTGTACATCGAGGGGATCAAAGACGCCTCCCGTTTCCTTGAGGTCGCAACCCGTGTGAGCCGGATTAAACCGATAGTGGCCCAGTATGTCGGAGGGACAGAGGCGGGCGCACGGTCGGGATCGAGTCACACCGGTGCCCTCTCCGGTCCCGATCACCTCTATACGGCATTGTTTGAACAGGCCGGCGTAATCGGCGTGGAGAGCATTGAGGAGGTGTACAAGGTGGGCTGGGCTCTTGCCTCCCAGCCGAGGATTAAAGGCAGGCGCATTGCCGTGCTGACAAATTCCGGCGGCCCCGGAACAGGGATTGCCAACACCTGCGATCGACTGGGGCTTGAGGTGAGAGAATTTTCCCCCATACTACAGGAAAAAGTCTCACAATTCCTGCCCTCGCAAGCAAGCGCCCACAATCCGGTCGATCTCACATTTCATGTGGACATGAAGGCCCTTACCGAAGAGATCCCAAGGTTGCTCTTTGAGTCTGACGAGGTGGATGGAATAATTATCCACGGAATTGTGGACACGGCATTCATGGAGCTTCTTTACCCTGCTGTCAGCAGGTTTGTGAACGTGTCAAAAGAAAAAGTGATAGGCATGAGAAAACTAAGCATGGATGAGCTTGTAGCCATGCCCGAGCGTTATGGCAAGCCTCTCCTTATCTCCTCCTTCTTCGGCAGGGAGGACAACTGTATCCAAACCTTCCACACAAAAGGCATCCCTACCTTTGATGCACCCGAAAAGGCTGCCAGGGCCATGAGCGCTTTTTATACATATCTGCTATTCAGGAACAGGCCCATTGAAAGGCCCCCCGTAAACGACACGGCCCCTGATGAGGCCTTACGATTGATGCAACAATCCGTTGAGACCGGAATCGATGAGTTTTTGGCAAAGGGGATACTTCGTGCATATGGGGTACCCACTGCCAAAGAGGCCCTTGCCTATAACCTTGATGAGGTGAAGGCAAATGCTGAAAAAAACGGCTATCCGGTAGTGCTCAAGGTCTGCTCTTCAAAGATCACCCACAAGACCGAGTTCGGAATGGTTAGGCTCAATCTGAAAAATGAGCATGAACTCATAGAGGCATATCATACCCTCAGGGCAAAAGACCATGACTCGATGCTCCTCGTGGCAGAAATGCTCAAGGGCGACCGCGAGTTTATAGCAGGCATAAGCCGTCACGCGGGTTTTCCACCATGCGTATTGTTCGGCCTGGGCGGTGTATTTGCAGAGGCCATTGACGACATATCTCTCCGCCTTGCGCCTTTGACCAGGAGCGATGCATTTGAGATGCTTGATGGTATCTCCGCCAACAAGGCCTTAGGTGCGTATCGCGGCATGAAACCTGTTGATAAAGAAGCCGTTGCAGACATACTTATTGCCTTGGGGCATGTAGCCGCTCAATTTCCTCAGATCAAGGAGATCGACCTGAACCCTATTATCATAGTAGACGGCAAGCCTTTCGTAGCGGATGCGCTTATGGTAATTTAGATCTAAGGAGGATAACTATGACGTCCCGGACAATCAAAGAAATGATGGAGATATATCCCGAAAGGGACAAGCTTCCCTGCGCTGTGGCGCACTATATAGCTGCCTATCTCAAACTTGACCCCCTTGAAGTCGGTAGGTTTGCAACTGAAACGGGAGTACGGTTGTACCAATGCCAGCTCGGCCTATTCGGTTACGGCAGGAAGGGGAAGTCTGCCTACAAGATAACCGGCAGGAAAGTGGAAGTAAGCCAGGACGTGCTTGATCTTATCAAAAAAGATTCCGGTGAGGGCAGGATCTCCTGTGCAAGGCTCTGGGAAATTGCAGATACAACCGGAATTATCCGTGCGGAGGCAGGCAATGCAGCCGATGCACTGAACATAAAGATCACACCATGCCAGCTAGGGGCGTTTTGAGAGTGACGCATGAATTGCCGCATATTTCCCGGAAATACCCATTGAAACGGATACCGGGCTTTTGTATTATTACAATAAGGATAGTGCATAACGATTTTTAATTGTTCCATGCTTCTCAGGAGGTGCTCCATGACGGTACGCATTACATGGCTAGGCCATGCCGGTATCAAGATAACAGGAGCTTCCGCCACCGTCTACATTGATCCCTGGAAGATCGGGAAGTCTCCTGGGCGCGCGGATATCGTGCTGCTCACGCATGATCATTACGACCATTACTCTGAAGAAGATGTGAAGATCATATCGGATGCCGACACACATGTTGTAGCCCCAATGTCCGCACCTGTTGTGACGGACTTAATTACACCCGGCACATCACTTTCCATCAAGGGTGTATCCATACGGGCCATACCTGCCTATAATCTGGAAAAGGCCTTTCACCCTAAGGCAAAAGGGTGGGTAGGTTATATAGTAACCATCGACGGCAAAACAATTTACCATTCAGGTGATACGGACAGGATACCCGAGATGAAGGGTATAGCCGTGGATGTCGTTCTTATTTCAGTGGGAGGAACCTTTACCATGGACGCACGTGAGGCGAGTGAAGCCTTGAAAGACATGAAAACCACCTATGCCATCCCGATTCATTATGGAGAGGTGGCGGGTACAAGGAAAGATGCCGAGAAGTTTGCGAAGTTATGCTCGTGTGACGTCCGGGTCTTAAACCCCAGAGAATATATCGAGATCGACTAAAAAGGCATGAATAAGCATTTCGAGCAGGTTAAGGCCGTTTTCGATGCTGCACCTTTTACCGTGTGCGCATTCGACTCGAGCGGAACGGTCATATACATCAACAAGCTCCTTGAAACTAATATTGAACAGTCCGAACTTCCCTTTGTAGGTAAATCGCTCTATGAGCTCATCCATAAATTTCTTGTAGACGATAGGCTTGAAAATAGGCTTAAAGGGCTCATCGAGACGAATAAACCCTTCTCATTGATCGTAGAAACGCTTAGTTCTCCTCGGGTCAAGGTATCGGGATTTATCAACATAACAGGGTATAGGCTGAATTCACTCTTTGTGCTCCTGGGTGATTTCGTAAGCGGAAGCCTCGCACGCGATGGGAGATACGGCAAACTCATCGAAGATGCACCCGACGCTATCATTATTATGAACCATGGGTTCATAACCTTTGCCAACCCTGCATTCACAAACATAATTGAGACGGGACAGGATGATATCCTCGGCAAATCGATCTTCGACCTTGTGGATGATAAAGGCAGAAATGATCTGGCAAATTTACGAAAAAAATATGCCAAGCAATTTTTTACTCAAATAGTAATAAACACCACGAAGGGTCAGAAGATACTGGAGGGCAACTTTCACTTCATCGAGGACAGACCGGGCACCTCTATTGCCATGCTCCGGGATGTAACGGAAAAGATGCTCCTGCAGAAGAGGCTGCTCCGGCAGAACCAGGATCTGTCTGCCATCAACACCATATCCACGACGCTCTCCTCGTCCATTGATCTCGATGAGGTTCTTCAGAACACTCTTGACCAGGTCCTGCAGATCATGAACATCGAGGCGGGGCTTATCTATCTTCTTGATGAGAAGAAAAAGGTTTTAAGGTGTGCATATGCCCACGGCATCGCAGATGAGGTCATACAGACCGTTAAAGAGCTCAAGATTGGTGAAGGTATTGCGGGCAGGGTTGCCCAAAGCGGTACCCCCATAATTATTGAGAATGCATCTTTAGATCCGCGCATCAGCTCAACTGCATTCAGGAAACAAGGTATACGATCATTTGCATCAATCCCCCTCCAGTCAAGGACACGCCTCATCGGCGCCATGAACATCGGCTCCTTCGGCCAGCGTATCATATCACCCGAGGATGAGAGACTGCTCATCACCATTGGGGTCCACATGGGCACGGTCATTGAGAACATCCTCTTGTTTCAGGAGATATCAAAGACCACCAATGAGCTCCAGGATGCCCTTAACCTCATACGGCAGCGCAATGAGGAACTCAGGACGCTCGTTTCCACCGTATCTCACGACCTTAAAAATCCGATTATCGCCATAAACGGTTTCTGTGAGCGGTTCATCAAATCGGCAGCCAAAAAACTATCCGACAAAGAGAACCAGTACATCGAGGCAATACATGAAAGCGGCAGGCACATGGAGTCTTTTGTCACGAATCTCCTCACACTCTCTGCCGTCGAGAATCTGAAGCTCAAGAAAGAGGAGTTTTTCATTCAGGAGATCATCGACGACATCATAATGGAAGTAGCCGATCAGCTTGATGAGAAGAAAGGCACAATCGTCATCGAGAATGAAATGCCCAAGATCAAGGCGGACAAGATCAGGGTGATTCAGGTATTCAGCAACCTCATCTCGAATGCCATCAAATATGCCCAGTCAGGCAGGAAGCTTCAAATCTTCATCGGATATCAGCCACAGGCCAAGATGCATGTCTTTTCCGTAAAGGACAACGGCTCCGGGATATCAGATGAACATACGAGTAATATTTTTGAAATCTTTTACCGGGCATCGAACGACCATGTGGAAGGAACGGGCATCGGCCTTGCCATAGTGAAAAAAGCGCTGGCCGTGATGGGTGGGGACATCTGGCTGAAATCCAAACTCGGGCAAGGGTCGGTTTTCTATTTTTCCATTCCCTTGGAATAATCGGCTTGCCGACAAACCGCACGTGAAGATCCGGTTTGACTTTTATAATCCCACCAAACTATATCATTAACTGCATATGAACCATCATGAGAGATACCTTACGTGGATGCTGATAGCCTCTGCAGCCATCCTTTCCTTAAGCTTAAGCGGCCGGGCCCTGTGGGACCCTGATGAAGGCAGGTATGCCGAGATGGCCCGTGAGATATTGGCGCTCCACGACTGGGTCACCCCCCATCTCAATTTCCTCCTGTATTTTGAGAAACCCATGCTTTTCATGTGGCTCGAAGCCCTCAGCTTCAAGATATTCGGTGTTTCTGAAGGCTCGGCTCACGTAATCCCCCTTGTTTCGGCCCTCGGAGGGGTTGCCCTTGTCGGGCTCATGGCCTGGAAATTGTGGGGAAGAAGGGCCGGTCTGGTTGCAGCCCTAAGCCTCATTACATCTCTTGAATACTTCTTCCTTGCAAGTGCGGTGGATATCAATATGCCGCTTGCCTTATTCATCACCTCTGCCCTCGTGTTTTTCTGGCTCGGCCATAAAGAAAAGAATACTCTCTACATCCTTCTCTCCTGGGCTTCCATGGCCCTTGCAACCCTGACCAAAGGTCCCATCGGGGTCATCCTGCCCCTCGGGTCCATTTGCATATACATACTCCTTTCAAGGCAATTCTCCCTCATCAGGGAATCGAGGCCGGTCTCAGGCATCTTGCTGCTGCTTGCCATTGCATCTCCCTGGTTTATCCTCGTAAGCATCAAAAACCCCGACTTCTTCTCATTCTTTTTCATAAATCAAAACCTGGAGAGATACACCTCCTCCTCTGAACGTTACCAGCCATTCTTCTACTTTGTGCCGGTGATCCTGGGTGGCGCGCTCCCGTGGACATTCCTGCTGCCTTCTGCCGTCAAGGAGATATGGAAGAATAAAATGCCGAAAGAGGTACTCTATATTGTCGTATGGTTTTCCCTCATCTTTCTCTTCTTCACACCATCGCATTCAAAGCTCGCCACCTATGTGCTTCCCTGTTTTCCGCCGCTGTCCCTTATGCTGGGATATGCATGCAAAGGATCTCCAAAAAAAGGAGGCTTGCCGCTCAACCTCACAGGCATTCTCTGGTTATGCATGGGTGTAATTCTGGTCCTCTTCCCTGTCTTGCAATCGCATGGGATAGTGCACATTTCATCAGAAGGCGCCATACCGCTTATCCCTATCGGGACAATGGCCGGTGCAATCCTTATCTTTGCTACGGTCATAGGGATCTGGCTTGGCAGAAAATATGATAATGCCCTTGGTCTTGCCATGATGGGAATGGCCATTATGATCCTGGCTATCACCTTTGCCCCTAGGTGGGATTCACTGCGTTCCACAAAATCTCTTGTTCAGGATTTGCCTTCATCTGCAAAACTTTATGCGTACAGGGGGTACTGCCAGAGCTCAAGTTTCTACTCACAAAGGCAGGTCGGACTCGTCGAGAGCGTGGGTGAACTTGAATTCGGCATCAAACACAACTTAGGAAAAGGTGTTGTCATCACGGCCGATGAGCTGGCCGCCTCCATGAAAACGGATAAGAATATTTACTGCCTTACCGACAAGGATAACATCCCTAACTTGCGTAAAATGATGCCCTTGCTCGCAATTGTAAAACAAACGAATGACCTTTGCCTTCTGCGTGTCCCGGGCCCCTGACTCATACGGTTAGATTAATGTAATTACATATTATTTTGATTGATCCCAACAATAAATCATTCTTAATCAGCAGGATATTCTGCTTGACACCTTTTGGGGTGGACGGTATAGATTTTCGCATTGGCTCGGGCCGCTAGCTCAGGGGGAGAGCGCTACCTTCACACGGTAGAAGTCATAGGTTCAAATCCTATGCGGCCCACCATCTTTTCAATGATATAACATTCATATGATGGTTAACTGAATAATATTTCACATATTATGGAAATTTATTACCTTTTATTCACATTATGTGATTTCAGGCCTCATGTAACCTTATATGTTTATTATTCTTTTCAATAAAGCTCTTTGGTATGTAACTTGCTAAGTCTAAATTAAAATATCTTAATTTAATTAGAGGAGTTCTACTGCAAATATCGGCAAATACGCCGCAATTTTTCTTGATAAAATAGTTAATATATTATATGTTTATAAGTTAATAATGAATATTCACATTTTATAATATGTGAAAATAAATTAAATTCACCATGAAAGGAGTGTACGATGGCTAACATACCAAGATCAAAAGAGAATAATTACACAAATGAAATGGCAGCAGAAAGACGAGCATTTATTAAACAGGAGACCGGCGTTGAAATTGAACATCTTTCTCATTATTCCTTTGATCCGCAGATTCTAAAAAATAACCTTGAAAATTTTATCGGTGTCGCCCAGATCCCCGTGGGATTGGCCGGCCCTCTAAAAATAAATGGTCAATATGCGTATGGAGAATTTTATGTACCTCTGGCGACAACGGAAGGGACGCTTGTTGCAAGTTATAATCGCGGGATGAGGCTCTGTCACCTTAGCGGAGGGGTAACCACAACAATTGTTGATGAGTGTATGAATCGAGCCCCGGTTTTCGTTTTTGCGAGCGCTAGAGAGGCGCAAAAGTTCGGACAGTGGCTGAAAACTAACTTTGCGGAGATTAAGGCAAAGGCGGAGGGTACCGACCCCTTTTGCACGATGAGAAATATCGAGCAGTATGCTGTAGGAAAATTGATCTATACCCGCTTTAACTATTTAACAGGGGACGCTGCCGGGCAGAATATGGTAGGGAAAGCCACCTTTGCCGTCTGTGAATGGATGAAGAGTATTTATCCCGACATAAAAGATTATATGCTCTCCGGGAATATTGATACTGATAAAAAACACTCATTCATGAACTCTCTCCACACAAGGGGTAAAAGGGTTATCGCCGAGGTTACAATCCCGGCCGAAGCAATCACCAACATGAGTACCATGCCCCCTAATTATTTAATGCGAATGAGAAATATAGCCAATACCGGAGCGATCCTCGCAGGTTCAAATAATAACGGTCAACACTCCGCGAATGGCATTACTGCAATGTTTATAGCGTGCGGGATGGATGTCGCCAATGTTGCTGAATCATCAGCCGCTTTACTTTATGCAGACCTGCTCCCTGATGGTAGCTACTATTACTCTCTTACAATTCCGTCACTTATTGCAGGAACATTTGGAGGGGGTACTGGTCTTCCGACCCAGACTGAATGTCGTAAAATTATCGGCTGTGTCGGGAAAGATAAAGCTAAAAAACTGGCGGAAATTATCGCTGCAACAGCTTTATGCGGTGAACTCTCTCTTATGAGCGCAATAATTGGAAAACATTGGGTTTCAGCCCACGAACAATACGGTCGCAACTTTTAATGTAACAACATACCCAAAGCCCGCCTCTGAAGTTTGGTGTTCCGCATCAAACTTCAGAGGCGGAGTTATGTCTTTTACTGAATCCTATCACTCATTCACAGGTCATTCACGAGCAGCCCTAAGATTCAGGCCTGGTGCGGGTAAGCGATACTTCAAATCCTATGCGGCCGACCATGTTTCTCCTGTAATATTCAACTCTTCCTTTCAGTAAAACCATTCAGAGATTTACAGTAATATATATGCGCATGAATGAGCATAATTTGTTTTTTAGCAGTACATTGATATAAATATAATATGGGCGCAATCATAACAGTGAGAGGTTGAGACATGAAAAGGGTTTTAATAACCGGAGCTACAGGATTCATCGGACGGCATGTAGTAAAAGCGAACCTGGCAAAGGGCAACAGGGTTCGCGCGCTGGTGCTGCCGGGCGATGCCGGTGAGGCCTGGTTGAAAGGGCAGGGTGTGGAGGTCGTCAACGGCGACATCCGCGATTACGAAGCGGTCAGGCGCGCGGTAGGGGACATGGATATCATCTTCCATACTGCGGCGGTAGTTACCGACTGGGCGCCCAAGAAGCTGTTCTGGGAGGTCACGGTGGGCGGCGCTGAGAATATTTGCCGGGCGGCCGTTGACGCGAAGGTGTCCCGCCTGGTGGATATCAGCACCTGCGACGTGTTCGGCACGGACGAGTCGAAGGTGATGGATGAAAGTTTGCCGCTGCAATACTGGGGCGAACCCTATGCTGATTCCAAGATAGATGCCGAGAAGGTCATGCGCAGGTACCACGAGGAGCAGGGATTGCCGCTGGCCATGGTCTACCCGCTGTGGGTATTCGGCGAGGGCGACCAGACCTTTGTGCCGCTGCTTGCCGATGCAATTATCAAGAAGGAACTGATCTTCTGGCGTAAGGGCGCCATCGTGTGGCCCACCTATATCGATAACCTGGTCGACCTGCTGATGCTGATCTCTGAGGATGAAAGGGCTGTCGGCAATGGCTACCTCGTGCACGACGGCGAGTCGACAACCCTGGAGGAATTCTGCACGGGAATAGCCGAAGCGCTGGGTGTGCCGCCCATCAAGACCTACATCCCCTATTGGTCGGCCATGGCCGCGGCCAGGGTGATGGAATTCATATGGAAGCTGTTCCGCATCCTGAAGCGTCCTTTGCTCACTACCTATACTGTTACTAACCTGGGTTCGAGATTCAGGTTCTCCATTGACAAGGCTGAACGGGAGTTGGGCTGGAAGCCCCGCATCACCTACCGGGAAGGGTTCCGGCAAACCATGGAATGGCTGAAGACGCTTGATGTCGCTTCGCTCAAGCAGAAGTAAGGGGGAGAAGGAAATGAAAGATTTCAAGGACAAATTAGTTTACATAACCGGTGGTTCATCCGGTATCGGCTTGGCGACCGCGAAATTAATGGCGACCAGGGGAGCCGGTGTAATTATCTTCAGCAGGCGGCAGCAGGTTCTGGATGAAGCCTTAAAGCAAATACAGTCCTGCGGCGCAAACGCGGAACAGAAGTTTGCCGGCAGATCCATGGATGTCTCTAAAAGGGACAGCGTCGAAACCGTGCTTTCATCGGCACTGGCCGAATTCGGGGTACCTGATGTGTTGATTAACTGTGCGGGCAGGGCCTATCCGCGATATTTTATGGATATCACCTACCAGCAGTTCGATGACACCATGAAGACAAACCTCTACGGCATATGGAATACCTGTTCGGTTCTTGTACCGCACATGAAGGTTAAAGGCGGCGTGATCGTCAATGTTTCTTCTATGGTGGGCTTTCTGGGTGTTTTCGGTTACTGCGATTATGCGGCTTCGAAATTCGCCATCGTGGGATTTTCGGAAAGCCTCAAGAGCGAGCTGAAAAAATACAACATCTTCGTTCAGGTGCTTTGCCCGCCCGATACCGATACACCGGGCTTTGCCACTGAAAACCTCACAAAGCCTGCAGAAACCAAGGCCATCTCTGCAAGCGCCAAGGTCATGAGCAGCGATGCGGTTGCAAAAGAGCTTATTGACGGCATCAGGAAAAAAACCTTCATGATAATTCCGGGATTTGACGGTAAGCTCACCTATTTCTTGAAGAGGCATATGCCTTTTATAATTGATATGGTCATGGACTCGTCCATAAATAAAACGCAGAAAAGGTAGGGGCGATGTATGACTTTTTAAACAAAACAATCATGCTGAAGAGGTGCTGAAATGATTGAAATAGAAGGACTGAAAACAATTGCCGTACTTGAGCTGCTGACAGGCATCGGGATCATACTGTTCTGGATAGGCTTTTTTACCATAGGCCTTGCGCCGGAAAATCCTCCGCAATGCTATTATGCCTATGAGCACTCCTTCCCGCTGCCGGATGGATTGCTGGCCATACTACTGCTAATAGCCGGCATACTGCTTCTGTTACATAATCCATTGGGCAGCAGGCTGTCGCTGGTAGCGGCCGGCGCACTGGTATTCTTGGGGTTGTTGGACTTCAGCTTCAATATTCAAAACGGCATATATATGACCTCCAAGCTTGACCTGGTATTAAATGCTTTTATCAACATCTGGTGTGTCGGCTTTGGCGTTGCTATTGCCGTGCTGATAGGCTTAAAACCCGTGGCGTAAAGGCCTGATTATTGCCGCCTCGGTTTTACTTGCACTGGTGCAGCTTTTGACCTCAGCATCTGTCGTCCTTATTCGGAGCAGCTTTACGCCCGTTATTTTCAAGAGGAGGTTTTATGCAAAATATCCATTCATCCGTATCCCCTTACCGCTGGGTCGTATTGGGAGTTTTCATGCTGAACATAGCCATGTCCCAGATCATGTGGATGACCTTCGCTCCTATTGCCAGGGATGCTGCTGCCGTCTATACCCACGGAAATATCGACGCCATTGATTTGCTTGCCATACTGGCCATGCTCGCTTGGATCCCCTTCTGCCTCCCCGCCGCCTGGTGCATCGACAACATCGGGCTGAAGAAGGGGGCAGGGATCGGCGTTGTCCTGGTGGGCCTGTGCGGCTTTCTCCGTATCTTCGCACCAAGTTACGGCTGGCTCCTCGCCTGCATGATCGGATGTGCCATCGCTCAACCGTTCGTGCTCAATGCCTTTACCAAACTGGCATCGAACTGGTTCCCGGAAAATGAAGAGGCCCTGGCATCGGGATTGTTGACCATGTCCCTGTTCATCGGCTTCACGATCGTCATGTTCGCCACCGATTTTATCCTCGCGCATTACCGGAATATCGGCGCGATCAGGCAGGGGATCGATGCCGTCCTGTATCTGTACGGCATCCCCGCCCTGATCGGCATGATCCTGTATCTCGTATTGGTGAAGGACAAACCAAAGCTGCCGCCCAACGCAATCGCAGCCGAGAAAAAGGTCACCATGACCATCGGATTGAAAGCGCTTTTCAGAAACCGCGACTTTCTCTTCCTCTTGGGACTCTTTTTCATTGGCGTAGGCGCGTTTAATGCCATCCTGACCAAGATCGATTACATATTCAAAAACCGGCCGCTTGACATCGACTCGGCCCTCGCCCCGGGCATAGTCGGCGGGCTGATCGTGATCGGGGGCATGTGCGGGGCGGTAATCCTGTCTGCACTGTCCGACAAGTACCACAAAAGGAGGATCTTCCTGATCATGGCGGCCGGTATGGCGGTGCCGCTTTCCCTTTTCCTGCAGTATCTCTCCTCGATTGTTCTTTTAGGCCTGTGCGGTTTTGTCTTCGGTTTCTTCCTCATCTCGGCCATGCCGGTCGGGCTGACCTATGCGGTGGAAAAGACCCATCCGGTACCGGAGGCTACCTCAAACGGGATTTTGATGCTGAGCGGCCAGATAAGCGGTCTGCCCATCGTGTTCCTCTTCAACATGACCGCGATTACCATACTCTTTGGGGTCGCCTTCATCCTGGCGCTGTTGCTCCATGATATCAAAGTCCCTGTGCATCTTCAGCAGGCATGAGATAAAAAAAGGATCTGTCAGGATACCTCCAGCGGAACAACTGAAAGGGCGGGGCTTTTGTAAATGGATGATCTCAGGATACTGATAAAGATATTTAGTCCGGTTGTTATCTTTGTAGCGGCAGTGTTGATATTTCTTATCCTCATGACATGAATCCCGGGTTCATGAAGTTTTTAGACACATTAGGTGGACAAGTCACAGTCTGGTCATTTATATAAGGGTAGGAGAACAGGATGAAGCTTGAACCGTTGTTGTTCGGACGAGTATCACGCGTGCTTTTTGGGGTTGGGACCTTTGTGCTGATCTGGGCTGTCGGTGTGGACACCCTTACAGTTATAGGCACGGGGGCTCTGGCAATTTTGGGTGCTTCGTTTCTCATCGGAGGACTCATGGGAAATCCAGGATGCGAACTCACTGCGATTCCTAACCTGTTCCGTTCAAAAGAGAACCAAATCCATACCAGGTGACTGATCTGGACGCCCTTGGACAGGGCGGAACATCATTTCCGTAAACGTGATGGGAGTCGCAACAAGAAGGTTATTTAGAACTCTGCTGATTTCAAAGAACTCTACACACATTGTCATTTCATTTGATGAGATCTGCCTTCATTTTTTCCCTATGTATTATAATGCCTTGGTGGATTTCGTTGCTCTCGTCCCACTCTACAGTTAACAGGAGAAAATAATGATCGTGGAAATCCGGAGATACCAAACTATTATTTTAGATATGAACCTACTGGACGACCATAGGAAAATGATGCATTATTGTCAGATTGGGAAATAAGTTATTGAAAAGGTTAGCCCTCCTCAAGTGCTGTAGACCTAGAAAATAACAAAACTAGTATGGTGTCCCCAGATTTGGTTTGAATCCCAGGTTCATTACTAGTTTTTATTGGAAGATAAGTAATTGAAAGGTTGGCTTCTCTCAAGGGCGGCAGACCCAGGAAACAACAAAACTAGTATGGTGTCCCCCGATTTCTATGCTGTCACTGGCCCCGCTATCTCGCTTAGGGAGGCTTCGGCCCTGCACTACGTGAAACTCCGTTCCGGGACTGAAAGCCTTAGCCCTGATCGAGATCCAGGGAACCTACCAGTGACCGCCTTGACTCTGACTTCGGTGCCTGCCTGTCTTCGCTAGTATTTTAATATTCCACTGAAATCTTAGTCTATTTTTCCCATATTTAAATTAGGCTTCTATTATATGAAATTTATTCGATATAATTTAACTTGATTTTTACTATATGTAGTATATAGTGTTCTTATGGGCACTATATGTGTACCATCGTTCATTCTGGCATCTTTACTGAATGGGCCATCCTATGGCGCTGCTCAAGCTCAAAGATGCACCGACAACAATACTGTCGGCTGGGTCGGGTCAGACACTGAAACCCCCACAGAATGACATGCTCTTCAAATGGCTGAGATTGGGTTTGCCAACGTGGCTCAGCAAAGAGGAGATATTATTAATAACTCAAACAAGAAAGTTAGAAGTATTCTTAGATTGCGACAGGCCTGGAAGATAGTATTGGAGAGCGGTTTAAAATCAAAATCAGAAAAAACCAGAAATATTATAAAAAATTTCAGTAATGATTCCGAACGGCATATTTCTAGGATATCCCGCCAACTCCGTGATCAGATATTTAAGTTCGATAAATCAGATGGAATATTATTACCAAAACCAAATCAAAATTTTAGACCAATAGTCAAGGCTTCAGTAAAAAATAGGATTGTACAAAGAAGTATTCTAGATGTCCTCCAAGAAGACTCTAACATACAAAAATATTTTATTAATGATTCAAGTTTCGGAGGTATAGAAGATCAAGGAGTTCCTGAAGCAATAAGAGTCACATATGAAACAATTCTTAATGGAGCACAATATTATATCCGTTCTGACATACAAGAATTTTTCAGAAATATTCCAAGAGAAATAGTTTTATCAAAAATTAAGGATGAAATTGATGATCCAATATTCAATGACTTACTTATAAAAGCTACCGATGTGGAATTGTCAAATTTAAATATACTTGGAAAATATAAGCACCTATTCCCAATATTTGATATAGGAGTAGCCCAAGGTTGTTGTTTATCTCCCCTCTTAGGGAATATTCTTCTTAACGAGTTCGACATAAGAATGAATGATCGTGGAATAAGATGTTTAAGGTACATAGATGATTTTTTAATTTTAGGTAAATCAAGAAGTAAGGTATTTACCGCTTTTAAGAGTGCACAAGAGATTTTAAAACAACTAAATTTAAGAGCATATGATCCTTTAAGTGATAAAGCTAAATCAGATTTTGGTTATACTGCTAATGGTCTAAAATTTCTTGGCTGTGAAGTTTTAAAAGGATTAATTAGGCCTGATAGAAAGTCATGCTTTAGACTTATAGAGAAAGTTAAAAATAATTTTAATAATAGCTTAGAATCCATGAAAACTCCCATAAAATGTAAATTAAAGGATAAAAGGTCATTCGCAGAGACACTAAGTATGGTAGATAATATTGTATTCGGATGGGGTAACCAATATTATTTTTGTAATGATACTCAATTACTGGAACATATTGATAATAAAATTGATAAGCTCTTAAGAGAATATATTATAGATTATAACAAACTTATAAACAGTAAATATTCAACTGACAATGTAAACAAGAGAAGACTATTAGGGGTTCATCTTTTATCTGATATTAAATTAAAACCTATTATAAATAAGATTATAAAAGATTAATGATATTAAATTAATTGTGTAAAAGATGTGTAATGCGCCTGTAAAACTAGGCTAGGTCATGTAGTACGGGAGTTCGATTCCTCCGTCTATATTTTTTTAATTAACTAGAGATCTTAGGTATAAACCTCTGTATGAGTCGACTTTTATCCCAAACGTATCTAATGGCAGAGTCTGTTGAAAAAGCCCCCACCATAAGTTTTCGACATTTTTATGTGATGAAAAATCAATCAGTTAAAAAATATAAAAACCGATTTTTGAGGTTTTTCAACAGTCTCGCACAAAAGTTATTGTCTAAGTTTTATAATAGCATATTGCCTTGCACCTGATATCTAGATATAATGCAATTGTTCTTCTGTAAATAGTGTAGGATAGAAGATCGTAAAAGATGGTCTAACTGACGGGTGATCCACTGTTGAATCTATGCAATCAAGATGACTGAGAAAACATTAAATCGAGATGGTTCTTATGTTACGAGGAGAATTATAAATGGTTAGTTATAATTGATAAATTACCATGTAATGAGAAAAGGGGATTCAATAAATGAAATCTTTTGAAGCAATAATTCGAAATGATGAGGCAACAAATACTGATAATCTAAATAGAAACCAGTATGCTAAGGCGTTTGCACGTATGGCTGAAAAATGTGAAACTCCAATAGTAATAGGTCTTTACGGGAGTTGGGGAATTGGTAAAACTTCACTTATGAAACTCATCGAACAGCAATTAAATTCACCTAGTACTAAGTCTGTTTGGTTTGATCCATGGCAACATCAATTTGATGAAAATCCTGTTCTTGCTTTACTCCATACTGTAGTTGACACTTTTAACATGGATGAAGAGGAAAAAAAGTTACTTATAGTAATTGCTAGTGCTTTCAGTTCTATTCTATTAAAGGCAACCACCCTTATGAGTGCACAAGATATAGATGATCTAGGTAAACGTTTTGAAGAAGAACGCTTCCAAGTACGTGAAGCACGTGTTCGGTTGAGGAAACATTTCGAAAAACTCATAAATAAAGCTCAGGGTGAACCAAAAAAGAGGTTAGTTTTTTTTATTGACGACTTAGATCGTTGTTTGCCTCCACAAATATTAAGTCTATTAGAATCGTTGAAATTATATTTAAATTTACCTAACTGTGTATATTTTTTGGGTGTTGATCGCCCAGAACTTGAAAAAAGCATCAAATATCATTACAAAGATATTGATCTAAGTGAATCTCAATATCTTGATAAAATTGTTCAACTTCCTTTTAATATACCACCTATAGCACCTCAATCTATGGAAATCTTCATAGATCCTATGCTTTCTGAAGAATTAAAACACTGCAGAGATTTATTAGTAAAAGGACTTGGAGATAACCCTAGGGACATTAAGAGATTTATTAATATTCTTACTTTTAACAATGAATTAGCATCAACTATATCTATCCCCTATTTTGATGCAAAAATACTTACTGCATTGTTATTGATACAATATTTAAACAGTATACTTTACCGCAGAATTGAAATGCAGCCAAATTTGCTAATAGACTTGATACATAACAATATTGAGAACCCTCAAGTAAAATCAATACGTGATCAATTTCTAACCGAAGAAGGTGATAGATTAAATCAAGTTATTTCATCACTAGAAAATAATCATATAATCTCTCCAGAGAATCTTAAGAACTATATTTATTTGACTAATATTGTTGGAGTAGAAGATCAAAGAGAATTCTCTTATATTATGTCTGATAAGAGAAGAAGTAAAAGAGAAAAGGTAAATAAACGATTGAATATTGGAGATCATGGAATATTTATAGTTGATCAGGGAAAAAATGATATTGGATTTCTTAGTGATGATCTATTAGCTCTTAATGAAACTATTAGTATAATGGCTACAGTTGAAAATAAAGAAGAGTTATTAGAATATAGAATAGTGAGGCCAACATTGGCTTCTATAAAGTCAGGATATAGTTATTTTTATGGTGCGGAGAAGATATCCAAAACGTAGAAGTATCAATAATTACAATATATTAAGGAATATTGTAGAATATCTGATTTCATTGGATCTTGCTTCACTTTAACTTTTCTACACTTCTGGTAATATTTGTCAGATTTAATATAGCTGCCAAACCGTTAATTACTTCGATTAACTATTAGTCCAATTTTCATCATATCCTTCATATGTTTCATATTGAGATCTCCAGTTGTTTTCCAGTGATTTGCCAACAACTTGCCAACAGGTTTTTTGAGACATAACTTATTGAATTCACATTGACACACTCTTCAAAATAGAAGGCCCATATCCTATGCAGCTCACCATTCACCTCTATTCTTTATTGTACTTCCATCCGCCTGAACTCTTTGATATTCAGGCCGGTCCATTTCTTAAAGGCGCGCCGCAGCGTAGTGGCCTCGGAAAACCCGATGCGGCTGGCGATCTGGTCAACGCTGAGACTGGTGGTCACGATATATTCTTTTGCCAATTCCGAACGAATCTCATCGAGGATATGCTGGTAGGTGGTATTTCTTTCCAGAAGGCGTCTGCGGAGGGTCCGCGGGCTCATGGCCAGGTGTGCAGCGATCTCCGGCAGGCGCGGGAACTGGCCCAGGGAAGCGATGATTGCATCCCGGATGGCGCCTATCAGCTCGTCAGACCCCTTGAGCTTTGCCATGAGCTCCTGGCACTGCTGCTTGCATATGGCGGCCAGATGGGGGTTGCCCATGGATGTGGGGACATCCTCGAAGGGAAAGCAGATGCGGAAGAGGTCCACGTCCTTGTTGAAATGTATGGGGCACTTGAACATCTCCCGGTAAAGGTCGCCATGGCCGGGGTCTGGGTAGGACAGGCAGATCTCGGTGATCGGAAATTCCTGATCCGATATGAAATCGGAACCGGAAAAAAAGGTTGCAAGAAGCTCTTCCACGGCAAAAATCCATGCGCGGGGGCTATCCATGGGAAAGGCCGGGCGGATCTCCCACGTGGAACAATCGTTTTCCTTCCTGTAGGACAGCGTAACCAGGGAACCGTTCAGCTCCCAGAACTGCAGGGTTACCTCATTGGCCTCCCCCAGGGTCGGGCTGCTGATGATGGCATATCCCCATATGCCGAGCTCTCCCAGGTTCGGCTTCTGGCCCAGATGAAGCGCCAGGGCGGGATCTTTTGTTTCATCAAAGGCATTGCCCACGATCTTCAGATAGTCGGCCTGTGCGATGAGCGCATTCTCATCTTTCATCCAGGCCTCGGACAGGTCCGTGCCTCTCAGGATCCGGTCTAAGGGGACACCCCGTATGACAAGCTGATGCACCAGCCATTTCGCACTGTAGGAAGGTATCCTATCCATGGCCAGATCGCCCCCCCGATGTGAAGTCATTTACCCGGAATGTATTCTATCTCACAAAATCAATTGTATCCCCTATATCATAACACTATCCTTTTGGCCAGATTTATCACTTTTTTGACCTGACCGGCACTATTCTTTGTTTAACGGTCATGGCAAAGATATAAATTAAAATGGGCAAAGACAAATACATACTGGCCATCGACCTGGGCACATCCGGCCCCAAGACCGCCCTGATCTCGGTATATGGTGAGGTGCTGGACAGCGAGTTCCAGGATACCAAGGTCATCCTGCTTCCCGGCGGAGGTGCGGAGCAGGACCCGGAAGGCTGGTGGAACGCCATTATGTCCACCTCGAAAAAAGTGCTTGTGAAGGGTCTGGTGCCGGCTGAAGACATTGTCGCAGTGAGCGTCACCACCCAGTGGTCGGGCACCGTTCCGGTGGACCGGGACGGCAGGAACCTGATGAACGCCATCATCTGGATGGACTGCAGGGGCTCTGATGCATTGAAGGATATACTAAAAGGCCCCATCAAGTTCGAGGGCTATCCCTTGCTGAAACTCATGCACTGGCTCCGGCTGACAGGGGGTGCACCTGCCGCGTCAGGCAAGGACCCTCTTGCACACATACTCTGGCTGAAGAGGGACTACCCTGATGTCTATGCCAGGACATATAAATTTCTTGAACCCAAGGATTACATCAATCTGCGTCTGACGGGCAGGTTTGCAGCCACCTACGATTCGATCCTGCTCCACTGGGTAACGGACAATCGCGACCCCTCCCATGTGGTTTATCATGACAGGCTTTTGAAGATGGCCCGGATCGATCGGGCAAAGCTTCCTGACCTGATACGGGCCGTGGACATACTCGGGCCGGTAAAGAAAGAAGTGGCTTCGGAGCTGGGCTTGAAGCCCGATACACCCGTCATAGGCGGCACCCCGGACGTGCCGTCGGCGTGCGTGGGCTCGGGCGCGGTGAGAGATTTCGAGGGCCATATCTACATCGGCACCTCTTCCTGGATCTCGGCCCATGTGCCTTTTAAAAAGACCGATCTGTTCCACTCCTTCGGCTCATTCCCAAGCCCCATCCCCGGACGATACCTTATTCTCACCGAGCAGGAGTGTGCAGGCAAGTGTCTTACCTGGCTGAGGGACAATATCCTGTATCACAAAGACGAGCTCATGGTTGAGGAAAACACCCCCGACATCTTCAAGTTTCTTGACAAGATTGTTTCGCGGGTCCCGCCGGGCTCCAACAATGTCATCTTCACCCCCTGGCTGTACGGAGAACGCACGCCTGTTGAAGACTGCCACATCAGGTCTTCCTTCTTCAACCTGTCCCTGGAAAACACCAGGGAAGACATTGCCCGGGCCGTATTCGAAGGCGTGGCATTCAACCAGAGGTGGCTGCTTGACCCGGTAGAAAAGTTTATGGGAAGGCCTTTTACGCACCTCAATTTCATCGGCGGCGGCGCCAATTCGGATGTCTGGTCGCAGATTATGGCCGATGTCCTTAACAGGCCCATCCGGCAGGTCAAGGGCCCCATCTATGCAAATGCACGCGGTGCAGCCTTTCTTGCCGCAATTGCATTGAAGTATATCACGGTGGAAGAAATCCCGGATCGCATCGGGATCAAGGCCGAATACCAGCCCAATCCGGATAACACGAAAATCTACAGCGAGATATTCGACGAGTTCCTGAACCTGTATAAGCTCCACAAAAAGATCTGTTCGCGAATGAATAAAAATGCACCCACCATATGTTCCCTGCCGCCGCAGGGACAATGAAAAATAGGAGGACAGTGTTCCCATGGAATATCAAGAGATCATATCTCGGAGAAACGAGATCCTATCAAAACCGGCGCACCCGATCCCGGACGACAAACTGGCTGCGGAACGCAAGCTCTACACCGAGCGGAACAAGAAGTCGCTTAAGATCTTTGAAAAGGCCCAGGGGATCATCCCCGGCGGGGTCGAGCATAACCTGAGCCAGAACAAACCCTTTCCTCTGGCCATGGACAGGGCCAAAGGCTACTATGTGTGGGATGTGGACGGCAACGCCTACATAGACTATCTCATGTCCGGGGCGCCCATTATCCTGGGACACAGCTTCGACCCGCTGGATGAAAAGATCATTCAGATCATCCGGGAAAAGGGGCCGTCTACGGGACTGACCTCGGAATATGAGCTCCTGGCCGCCGAGGAGATCATCAAACACATGCCCGCTGTTGAGATGGTCCGTTTTCTCCAGTCAGGCACAGAGGCGGACATGGCTGCCATCCGCATAGCCCGGGCCTTCACCGGGAAACTCAAGATCATCAAGATCTCAGGGAGCTACCACGGCTGGTCCGATCAGATGGTGTACTCCCTGCACATCCCCGGAACCGGGTCTTTAAACTCCCGTGGCATCACGAATGAAAGCTATGCTCACCTTGTCGATGTACCACCCAATAACTTTGAGGCATTGGAAAAGGCCTTTGAAGACAATAAGGACAAGGGCGGGGTTGCCGGAATCATGGTGGAGCCCATCGGCGGAGAATCCGGCGCGCACCCGGTCCATCCGGACTGGAACCGCCGCATCCGCGAGCTGTGCGACCAGTATGGGTCGCTTCTTATTTTTGACGAAGTAGTGACCGGGTTCAGGGTAGATATGGGAGGCGCCCAGAAGTTATTCGGCATCATGCCGGACCTGACTGTTTTGGGTAAGATCATTGCCCACGGTTACCCTTCGGCAGGCGCTGTGGCCGGCCGCAAGGACGTTATGGCCGTGTGTCACGGCGGTCTGGGCGAAAAGATCTACATCGGAGGCACATTGGCAGCCAACCCCATCTCCACGGCCGCATGCTACCATGCCCTGAAGCTCATGGTCGAATATGATGCCGTGAAAAAGGCAACCGACTATGCGAACAGGCTCACCAAGGCATTGAATGATCTGTTTGCCACACGGGCCGACCTGGGGTTCTTCGTCTACAATTTCGGACCGATCATGCATTATGTAACCACCGCGTTTTTCTCTATGGACCTCTCCGCTCCGGATGCGTTCATGCAGATCCTTACACGCAAGCAGGTCGCGGATGACTACCAGGTCGTCACTATGGCACACGGATTGTGCACCCTTGCAGGAACACGCATGTACACATGCATGCAGCACGATGATGAGTCGTTGAACAGGACCCTGGAAATCTGGGATTATGTGCTCTCCCTGATTCCCAAGGGTTAATAAGATAAATACATCTTTAAGGAGGATAGAGCCATGATAGATGCCTTTGCAGACAAGCCCATAGCACTGCCAGAGGGCATTGATATGGAAAACCACGTGGTCGCCACGTATTGGATTCGGGCCGATAAGAACATGGACATGGCGCTCATGGGCCAGATTCTTGCCATCGAGCAGACCACGGGTACCTGGGTGCCGGTTCCCGGCGAAACGCCGGAAGTCCGCGCCAAACATGTGGCCAAGGTCATCGGTGTTTTTGAATCGCCTTTCTATGAATACGGCCTGCCGGATGATATCAAATACCGGGAGTATATCCTCCAGATCGCTTTCCCTTCGGCCAATGTGGAAGATCAGCTGCCCATGCTCCTGACCGCCACCATCGGCAACATTTCCATGGTACCCAATTTCAAGCTCTTGGACCTCAGAATGCCCAGAACAACGTTGGATCAATACCAGGGGCCGGCCTTCGGCATCGACGGATGGTACAAGGCCCTGGGTATCAAAAAGGAGCGGCCGCTCTTGAACAACATGATCAAGCCGTGCAGCGGCTACCCCCTGGAGGTCGGGGTAAGGCTGTTTAAGGACGTTGCCATGGGTGGATGCGACGTGATCAAAGACGATGAGCTGATCGCTAATATGCGCTACAACGATGCGGTCGAACGGGTGAAGCACTACATGGCGGTTGAAAAACAGGTGTATGAAGCCACAGGCGAGCATACCCTCTATACGGTAAACGTCACGGACCGCCTGCCGCGCATGTTCGACCTGGCAAAACGCTGCATCGATGCAGGGGCGAACGCCATGATGGTGAACTATCTTGCCGTGGGGCCGGAAGCCATGCGCGGCCTGGCCGAAGACCCGGCCATCAACGTTCCCATACTGGCCCACATGGACCTGGCAGGTGCGTACTTCATGTCGCCCTACCAGGGCATCTCTTCGCCCATCATCTTCGGCAAAATCCCGCGTCTGTGCGGCGCGGACGCGATCGTGCTGCCCTTCTCCCAAGGAGGCAAGGGCATCTACATGCACGATCGCTTTATGGCTACCTGCCGCAACCTGACCTATCCGTTCGGCAAATTAAAGCAGACCCTGCCCATGCCGTCCGGCGGAATAACACCTGCAAACGTGCCTGATATCATTAATGCGCTGGGCCGGGATATCATGATCGGCTCAGGCGGCGGCATTCATGCCCATCCTCAGGGGCCGACCGCAGGCACGAAAGCCTTCCGCCAGGCCATCGATGCCGTGCTCAAAGGCATTCCGCTGGATCAATATTCCCAGGAGCACGAGGAGCTGGGGGTTGCACTCGGTACCTGGAAGAAAAAGACCGAGTTCAAGATCTGAGACAAGAAAATCGGGATCAAGAATACGAGGAGTCAGGATTCATGATGAATGAATCCTGGCTTCGTGTTAATTCCCCTCCGCCCCCGAATCAGGGAGGGAGGGGCAGGGCAAGGGGGCACTGAGCCGGGTGGTTTTAGCAGAATCTCTGAAATACTATTTACATGACGACCCGCGGTTGCCTTCTGCCTGGGCGCCATGGTTTTCCCATGAATACATCACGTATTTCACCGTACATGCGCTGGAAAGGCTCATGGAGCTGCCGCCCGTTCCCGTAAGACCGAACCCCGGTCTTCATGAGGGGATCTGGCCCATGGGCCCGAGGCACATCGATCTCTATAAAGAACTTTTTAGGGATGTCAGGAAATTAGACCCGTTCACGACTTTTGATTATGACCAGCGAAATGGTGAATACAGCACTGAACCTCCGACTCACATAAGCATCGAGCCTTGGAAGATACTGGTCATCTACAGCACCGAACCGGACCTGCACCCGGACTGCGATCTTAATCTCCATAAACACCAGAAACTCACCGGCGGCTCACATGGCTGGAGACACATGCAGTTTCAAATGCTGGGCAAGAGATTCGGCATGGCGCCCGAGTCATTCCTGTTTCATATGAATCTGGCCAAGAGGGCATTCGAGACCGGCAACGACTACTGGGGCTGGAGATATCTTTCGCGCTGCACGCACTATCTGGCCGACCTGGGCAACCCCCTCCATGTCAAGGCGGCGCCCGCATGGCTGCTGATAAAGAACCTGTTCTCATTTCAAAATCTGGCTCAAATCGTCTCTTCTGCTCATCAGGGTTATGAGGTTTATGTCGAACACCGGTTTCGCGAGGGTTTTCCAGCCTTCAAGCAAGCACTATTACACGGTGCCCGTGATGGGCTTGGATCCGGTTGTGATGTAACCTCCGAGCTGGATGATTATATTCGTGGCGCTCAAAGCCTGTTGAACCCGATATTTAATTTTTTTCTCAACCAATTCGGCCAGGAGCTTATTGATGTCTTCAGGCACATGGATAAGAACAGCCATGTGGATGCAGCTACCCAGACAAAGATGTGCTCGGCAGATGCAGGCCGGGTAATCTTCAATGAGTCTCATCTTCCTGCTCTGGCCTTTCTGGACAAGATTACCGCCCGGATTCTCTCTGAAGTGGGGAGGATGCTTGCGATGCTGTTATCCGGATTTTCCTTGGGTGAAAAACAATAGAACTTTTTTTTAATTCTAAAGGGCGTCATCTTGACATTCCTTTCTACGATTGTAATTTTTCATCATGTATATGGTGAGATTATCAGGAAACGGGTGTAATCAATTTGGCCTGATTTCTCATATATTTTGGCCTGAATGGCTCTATTCATTCTTAACCGATAGTGTATCATTTAATAGGAGGGGCTTATATTTCATGAGGTTATGGGGTTTAAACTGTAATGCACATCCCTGTAAAGAAATACTGCGGACATACTATTAAGAACAAGAAAAGCACTTATCTTAGTATGAAGGGGGGAAATTTCATGGATAGGCAAGAACGGAGAGAGAAAAAGGGTACATCGGATCATGCTCAAGTAATGAATCACAATCAAAAGGCAAGATTCATTTTGTTTGCATGCACGGGTCTCCTCATCACGTTCATGCTTTTCATACCGCTGAATAAACCCGCATATGGCAGCGAAGGCGGCACAAGCAGTTATACCCCCGGAGCCCAGGGGGACTTTGCGATGAATTATTATCCTCCGGGATTGTATTTCAGGGAAAACATCGTCTACACGGATGGAACACTTAAGAATTATCCTGCAGCTGTCCAATCTACCGAAAATGGTCCTGTGGCTTTATATGCTAAACTGGACGCGAAGGTATGGTTCGATCTTGTCCAAATATTATATTCCTCAAATCTCAATATCCTCGGCGGACGCTACTTCTCGAATATCAACATTCCTATAGGTATCGATGCAAAACTAAATACAGAGGCCTACATTCCAGCTGCTCCGGCTCTTGGCATTGTTGGAAAGGATAACGTCACTACCACAGGCCTTGGGGATGTCCAGTTCGTGCCGGTAGGGATTGTATGGGATGTCAAAGACTTACATTTTCTTGCAGCCCAGAACCTCGTCCTCACTACGGGCCGATATGATGTCAACAAGTCGAACAATATGGGCAGAAACTACTTTTCCTATGATGAGGTTGTCGGGTTTACCTGGCTCGATCAGAAAGGGGGGCATGAAGTATCGTTCATGGCAGGATATATGATCAACACCAAGAATCAGGCTTCAGACTACACGACAGGCAATGAGTTTCATGTCGATTACACCCTTGCGCAGTATCTTTCCGAGCATTTCGGACTCGGAATTGTGGGCTATTACTATAAGCAAATGAACGATGATAAAAGCCCGGTCCTTGATGAGATCAATACAATCAATAAAGCAATGGGACTCGCCACACCCGGTGGATACAGGAGCCAAGGCGCGGCAGTGGGCCCCGCCATCATGTGGACACCGAACATCGGGGGCAAGGACGTGAATCTCATTGCCAAATTATTACACGAATATTCTATGAAGGACCGCCTCGAGGGTGAGTGGGTCTGGCTCTCGGCCGTTGTAAAATTTTAACGGAGATAGTCATTGAAGGGTAGGGGTGTACAGTACCCGTATAAAGATCCATGCATGGGGAGATCCCTCTTGGCTGAAAGGGAATTTTGGAAAAATTTCCATGTTCCTTAAAACCGAAATCCACAAAGAGGGATGGGCCATGCATAACCATGGCTCATCTCGGTATTCATTTACCATGATCCTGACAGATACTGTTCATAATCCTTTGTAATAGAAAGTATTCATGGTTCATATCGAGTTTCTTGATTGGCCGGATGAGTGGGTTTAATGACAGGTGTATTGAATATTCCGGAGGGTTACCATGGAACAAAACACAGCTGCACCGATATCTTCCTACCGCTGGGTAGTGCTCGTGGTTTTCATGTTCAATGTGGCGATAACACAGATCCTGTGGCTGACCTTCGCCCCGATATCAAGGGACGTGGCTGCAGTGTATACGCGGGGAAATGTAGACTATATAGATTTTTTATCCGTACTGTTCATGGTGGTGATGATCCCCCTGACTATTCCGTCCGCCTGGTGCATCGATAAGTACGGACTGAAATGGGGCACGGGTATTGGTGTCATTTTTCTTGATCTGTGCGGGTTCTTAAGAATATTCTCACCCAATTACACCTGGCTCTTTGTTTTCACTGTGGGATGTTCCATCGGCCAGCCCTTCGTACTGAATTCATTCACCAAGGTGGCGTCGAATTGGTTTCCGGAAAAGGAAGGGGTGCTGGCATCGGGATTGTTGACAATGGCCTTATTCGTCGGACTGGTCATAGCCATGTTCGCCCCCGATATCATTCTCTCGCATTTCCGGCAGGTCGGCACCATAAAACAGGGGATAGATGTCATCCTCAATATATACGGATTGATCGCCCTTGCCGGGTTGATCCTATTTCTCATCTTTATCAGGGACAAGCCGAAGCTGCCTCCTAATCCCATAGCAGCAGAAAAAAAGGTATCCATGACCGTCGGGCTGAAATCAATTTTCACGAACAAGGATTTTCTTTTGCTCCTGGGGAGTTTTTTCATAGGGCTGGGTGCGTTTAATGCCATTATGACAAAGATTGATTTTTTATTCAAAGACCGGGCACTGGGCATCGATTCAACTATTGTTCCGGGCATAATGGGAGGTCTCTTGGTGGTCGGAGGCATATTCGGCGCGGTAATCCTCTCGGCCCTTTCGGATAAATACCATAGAAGAAAGCTGTTCCTGGTGCTGGCTATTGGTTTGTCCATTCCCCTTACTCTGCTGCTGCAGTATTCAACCAGCATCTGGTTGCTCGGTATGAGCAGTTTTATCTTCGGCTTCTTCCTCGTTTCAGCACTTCCGATCGGGCTGACCTATGCAGTTGAAAAGACCCATCCGGTACCGGAAGCCACCTCCAACGGTATTTTAATGTTGAGTGGTCAAATCACCGGAATAATCTTTGTAATATTCTTCAACATGACATTACTTTCTTCTCTCTTTGGTGTTGCATTGGTTCTCGTTCTCCTGTTGACTGAGATTGATCGGAAGAAAGTAAACAATAGTGTCTGATTACATATAAAGGAGTGCATCAAATACCGATGTCTAAGTATGATACCAATAAAAAAAATGTGCTTGAGACAAGCATCTGGCTTTTAGAGCACGGTTACTTCGGGTCTCAAAGGGGCACCGGAGGCAACGTCTCCGTGCGAAACGATGATGAAAACTCCATGGTCATCACCCCGTCATCAGCAAAGTACAAGGATCTTTCATCTGATGATATGTGTGTGGTGGGCTTCGACCTTTCAATTATTGAGGGGAAGGGAAATCTGGCGCCGTCCGTGGAATCGGGGATGCACAGCATCATCTATAAGACACGCCCGGACGTTAATGCTATTGTCCACACACACCAGATCTACGGAAGCGTTTTTGCCGTTATCAATGAGCCTATTCCTGCCCTTTTCGATGAGGTCTCTTTTTCTTTGGGCCACATGGTAGAAGTCGTCCCCTATGCACTTTCCGGGAGTGCGGATCTTGTTAAGAATGTCGAAGGTAAGCTATCAAACAATGCCAATGCATACATCATCCAGAACCATGGTATTCTAGCGCTTGGTAAAAATCTCGATAAGGCGCTCCTCAATGCAGAGCTTTTGGAAAAGGTGGCACAGACCTACTGCCTGGCTTTATCTACCGGCAAGGCAGTTCACAGCCTCCCTGGTTCAATAATTGATATGGTTATGAGTTTAAGAAACTATGAGGTAATCGAGGCACAGGGGAAAAAGGAGAAAAAGGATAAAGTTTTATAGGGTGTACACTGGTAAATGACCATGGATGTGTGATGATTTATCTTGGAGTCCTGTTTCACGTTGAGGCGGAGATGCCTGGTGGAAAAGCCTCGTGAGAAAAAAGCTTATAGTACCTGCAACAATCAATTCTCAAAGGTAAAGCTTCCAAGAGACTTCCTCTTTGGTGTTGCCAATTCGGGCTATCAAACAGAGGGTGGGTATAACAGTCCCGACTGCCCGCATAATAATTTTGCCCAATGGGAACTCACGGGAAAGGTTGAGCCGACCGGTGATGCATGCCGTTTCTGGGACAGGCATGATGAACACATCGCTCTCGCCAAGTCACTCGGCCTTAACGCATTCCGCATGAGCATTGAATGGGCTCGGGTTCAACCATCTCTCCACCAGCGGGTGAGCCCACTACCGGCTATCAACGAAACCGCCATTGAAAACTATGCATCCATTATCTCTAAAATCATGGATGCCGGTATGACACCTATCGTAACGCTCCATCACTTCACGCATCCAGCCTGGTGCGGAACGGACCTGTGGCTTGAGGAAGGCATGGCCTGTGTGTTTGTAGAATATGCAAGCAGCCTTGTTCGCAGGATCAATGAACATCTCTTAAAAGCAGGCAAAAAGCCGCTCACACATCTGATCACCCTGAATGAGCCCAATATACTGCCACTTCTCACCTACATGGTAGGAGAGCATCCCCATGAAACAAGGGGATTCGGTGCTGCGAGAAAAGCCATGGACACAATGCTCATGACCCATGTCCTGCTCTACGACAAGATCCACGATCTCTATGAAGAACAAGGTTGGCAAAGACCGACCGTCACCTTCAACACCTTCTGTACAGCAATCTATGAATTTGACCGGGCCTTCTTCGATCTTGTCAGAGCCACATCAAATCTGGTTGAAAAAAGGGTGTTGAAGGACTATCTGGCAATGCACCGGAACACATGGAATCGAAGATTCGATGACCTGTCCTGCTTTCGTTGGGGCAGGTATTCTTGGCAGAGATTGTATTTCATGAACTATCGCTTTTTCTGTTCATTGCTCTTCGATCCTCTCTCCATGAAAAGGACTATTGAGGTGCTTTATGCATCCACCAGAAAAGAGAAAATCGATGCCATTGGCTTAGACATCTACGACCCGTTTGTGATCGGCTCTCCCTATATACGAATCCCCAAACTGGGCACGAACGAGCCCATGTTCCGCCCTCAATGGTGGGCATGGCGGCACGATCCTGAACACTTCCGAACAATCCTCAGGGCACACCATGACAATAGCTTCGGACTGCCCATCCATATACTGGAGACTACTATTGCTCATTGCCAGAAAAAAGGGGGAAAAGCTATTCCACGGGTTGACGGACAGGGCAGGGGGCCATACCTGCAATGGAGCATCCGGGAGGTTATGCAGGCCATAGGTGAGGGAATTCCGGTGAAGGCATACTGCTACTGGTCTTTGACTGACAACTACGAGTGGGGCTCATATGAGCCGCGTCTGGGGCTTTATGAGTATGACTACAAGAATGGGAAGATCCTTGATAAGAGCGGTCTGGGAGAGGATGCAGGAAAGCTCTATGGAGAGATTGTCAGGGCACTAAGGGGAGATGACAATGAAAAGGCTGCACACCTTTTAGCCCTTTAAAGGAGAAAATCATACATGACAATCAGCATCTTTATGACTGCAGTAAGTCTCGGGCTGATCTTGTTGTCTTGCTACATATTCGTCAATGCCGTGGAACAGGCAGGGGAGAAGCTCAACCTCCACCAGGGAATTGTCGGAAGTATCCTGGCAGCCGTGGGCACAGCCCTACCCGAGACCATCATCCCCATCATGGCCATCATCGTTACCAATACGCCGGACTCACATCAGATCGGGATCGGCGCAATAGCAGGCGCACCATTTATGCTCGGTACGCTGGCCTTCTTTGTCACGGGGTCTGCCGTACTTGTTTATTCAGCCCTTGGAAAGCGGCCCATTACCATGAATGCCGACCCCTCTCTGATCCGCAAGGATCTGATCTTTTTCGTTATCATCTACGGCATGGCAGTGCTCACTACCTTTATACACCACCAAATCATACGTATTGTCATAGCTGTTGTTCTGATGCTTTCCTATCTATTCTATCTCAAGGTTACCATCTCTTCGGACGCGGGACTCAATGAGACGGTAGAGGAGCTTTACCTCAGGCGATTTCTCAGGCTCCCGGAAAACCTTGTCTGGATCTCGGTGCAGCTCCTGCTGGGTCTGGCACTTATCATCTGGGGCTCCCATTTGTTTATCAAATATGTGGAGGAACTTTCGCTTGCCCTCGGTGTGGCCCCACTCATCCTTTCCATCATTATCACGCCCATTGCTACAGAACTGCCCGAGAAGATGAACTCCGTCATCTGGATCGGTAAACAGAAAGATACACTCGCACTCGGGAATATCACCGGAGCCATGGTCTTCCAGAGTTGCTTCCCAGTGGTCTTCGGCATTATTTTCACCCCGTGGAACCTCACCGGTAAAACAATGCTCTCGGCTGAGCTTGCCTTTGCCTCATCACTGTTTATCCTTATGTGGGTTACGATCTTTAATAAAATCAATCCCTTTGTGCTTCTCGTGGGCGGGCTGCTTTACGCGGCATTCATGGTGAATGTGTTTTCATAGAGACAAGAAGAGACATTATACCTTTGATAAATAAAGGCTTAACATCAAAGGGGCGGACCTTCTTTCATGGGGATACAACAGGTTCAATCTGGATTTGGCCGATCTTAAGGGCGTCGCTCATCACCACAAGGATCTCGGAAGTGAATTCCTGTTCGAGGCGTATGAGGTGCTTTTTCTGCTGATTGAGTATGTACAAACCAACTTCCTTTGGCATCATCACCATGACCTTTGCCGCCTTGTTCCTGGAGAGATACAACTGGATCTCCCTAAGGGCCTTGAAGGTTGAAGATTCCACCGATCTTACAAGCCCGACCCCTTCACAGCCAGGGCATTTCACATGACTCTTTTCCAGCAGGGGCGGTGATAGCCTCTCTCGTGAGAGCTCCAGGATACCGAACTTGGAGATCTTGCCGATGACCAAGTGGGCCCGATCGTTCTTCAGCGCATCACGCAAGGCCTTCTCCACGCCGCGGTTGTTTTCTTTGGAGCGCATGTCGATAAAGTCAATGACAACAAGCCCCCCCAAGTCTCTCAGGATAAGCTGGCGGGCGATCTCTGAAGCAGCTTCTCTGTTTGTCTCAAAGGCGGTCTCTTCAATGGATTTGCTGTTCGTGGACTGGCCCGAGTTCACGTCGATGACCACCATTGCCTCGGTAGGTTCGATGATAATGGTGCCGCCGGACTTCAGCTTGACCTTTTTGTTGAAGATGTTCTCGATCTGCTGTTCGAGCTCATATTTGGTAAAGAGCGGCTTGTTCTGTTTGTAGGGCTTGATTATCCTCTTCTGCCTGGGCATGACGGTCTTCATGAAGAGCGTTGAACGCTTAAGGGTTTCATCATCGTCAATAAGGATCTCGGTCGTGTCCGTCGTGAGGTAGTCCCGTATGGTACGGATAATGATATCGCCTTCCTTGTAGATAGTACTAGGGCAGGATGACTTGCCGAATTGCTCCTCAATACTCTTCCATAGCCGCTGAAGGTAAGTCATGTCACGGGAGAGCTCTGCCTTGGTCTTGTCCATACCGGCTGTCCTTACAATGATGCCCATGTTCTCAGGCGGCTTGAGCTGCTCTATGATCTCACGGAGGCGCTTGCGCTGTTTCTCGTCTTCTATCTTTCTGGAGATCCCTGCCAGGCCCTGGTGGGGCAGGAGCACGAGGAAGCGTCCGGGCAAGGATATATTCATGGTGAGAAGAGCGCCCTTGGCACCCTTTTCCTCGCGTATCACCTGGATAAGTATTTCCATGCCATTACGCAGCGATGACATGACATTCCTTTCGATCTTCAGATCAGGGATCAGGGAAGGGTTGATGTCCCCGACTGAGAGCAGGCCGTGCTTCTCGCGCCCGTAATCCACGAATACCGCGTTAAGGCTGTGCTCGATCTTGGAGATCCTTCCCTTGTAGATGTTTCCCCTGAGCTGCTCCTTCAAGGCGCTCTCCATATAGAACTCCTTGAGCAAGCCCTCATCTACAACAGCCACCCTGATCTCTTCCGGGTGTATGGCATTGATCAGCATCTTCTTCACGATTGGCTACCTCTCCTGGGGTTCGAACATATCAGTGGTGCCGAGTCCACGCCTGATGATCTCCAGGGTGTCGGTTTCAAGCGAGAGTATCGTGGAGGGTATATCGGGCAGGATCCCGCTGTCCACAATTATGTCGACCATATGGCCAAATTGCGACTCGATCTCCAATGGGTCGACATGAATCTGCTCATCAGAAAGCGGGATACTCGTGGTTATGATGGGCTCACCAACCGTCTCGACAATGGCCTTGCAGAACCAGTGGTCAGGTATCCTGACACCGACGGCCTTTCTGCCCCTTTGTAAGAGCCTCGGCACAAGCCGTGTGGCAGGCAGGATAAATGTGTATGGGCCGGGCAGCAGCAACCGCATGAGCCGGAAGGCCTCGTTGCTCACTTTGGCATAAAGGCTGATCTCCTTGATATCCGAGAGCATGATGCTCTTGGGCTTCTTGGAGGTCTTGATAAGATTGATCTTTTCTATACCCTGTTTATTGGTGATCATGCAGCCTAGGCCATAGACCGTATCTGTGGGGTACACAATGATACCGCCATCCTTCAAGATATCCGCCACCTGGGACACAGCCCTTGGTCTTGGTCTGAACGGATCAATCTCGATCCGCATGAGTATTATCCTTCTCACACAAACTCTTCATGTCGATGTTCCCCAATGATGCAAATACTGAATATTTAACGTATGGTATATCATTTTCAATCCTTTTTATATAGTCCCGGATGAGGCCACGCTTACTGTCGGATCTGATTGGGCATGCAACAGTCACAGGCGCGATATCCAGGTGCAGGAAATAGGACTTGATGAGCTCTGCGGGGCAGTATGCGAGCGGCCTGATGATACGGTTCTTTCCGTCGTCCGAATACCGTGCAGGTGCCATTGCCCCGATCTGACCCGTATAAAAACAGCGCAGAAAAAATGTTTCGATAATGTCATCCATGTGATGTCCTAGGGCTATGGAAGCGGCTCCCATCTCTTGGGCCAGGCTGTAGAGTATGCCGCGTCTGAGTCTTGAGCATAAGGCACAGGCGCTCTTTTCAGGATCCGCCGCAATGTCCATGATCTGGGAGATTTCACTGTCGTGAATCAGGACTTTATAACCCAGGTTGTCTTCAATCCAGTACGCTACCCGTTCGAAATCCTTTTCAAAGCCTGTCCTCACGTGGACTGGGATGAGCTCACACTCCACCGGTGCAGCCTCCTTCAGGGCTGCAAGGATCTTCATCATCACAATGGAATCTATGCCGCCGGAGATGGCAACAAGCACCCTGTTGCCGTGCTCGATCATACGGTAGTCGTATATGGCTTGGCCTACTTTCTTCCTCAGCCGCCTTTCTAAAAATCTTTTAGATGTATGTGACACACGGCTTGTTTAGCATAAGCTTATTCAAATAGGCTACAAGCTTTCAGCTTTGGCTTCCTTGTGGAAGATGTTCTCTTCCGTGGAGGTATCGGATATGTTGATACAAAAGAAACCTATACCTAGAACACCATCATGCCCTATCCTGTTCATCCAGCCATACAGATGCCGCTTCATATGCTTTATCCAAAGAATCGAGAAAGATATGATCAGGCCTGGCCTTCATCCACGTTATCTGGCGTTTGGCGTATCGCCTTGTGTCACGCTGTATGAAACGCAGGGTCTCATCAAGATCTATCTCCCCATTCATGTGCCTAACAGCATGCTTGTATGCTAATGTCTGCATGGAGTGAAGCTCTGTGCCGTAACCCATATCGAGAAGCCTTCTGGTCTCATCAAGCAGGCCTTCATCAATCATCTTAACAGTCCTTTGGTCGATGTTTCTAAAGAGCTGGTCACGCTCGGGCATGATGCAGGCAATCCTTGCATCGAACAGTGGTTTTAAAAATCCATGTTTTGCATAGATGTTGCTCGCTTTATGCCCGGTCAGGAAGATGATCTCCAGAGTTCGGATGAGGCGTATCGCATCATTTTTCTTGATTACAGAGGCCGCAAAAGGATCCAGCTTTTCCAGCATGGATACAAGGTATGCAATACCTCTTTTTTCGATGATGGATCTTAAGACCTTCCTGATCCGCTCTTCTCGGGCAGGAGCGGGCGCGAGGCCATAAATAAGGGCCTTGATGTAGAGACCGGTACCCCCAACGATAACCGGAATCTTCCCCCTGGTCATCACCTCGGTAATCTTGTCATGGGCCATCTTGACAAACATCGCTGCCTGGAACTCCTGGTCGGGGCGGACAATGTCAATGAGGTGGTGGGGAAGGGCGGAGAGCTGTTCCGGGCTGGGCTTGGCTGTTGCGATGTCCATGTAACAATAGACCTGCATGGAATCGGCAGAGATCACTTCGATGGGGTGATGTCGGGAAAGTTCAAACACAAGACCTGTCTTGCCCGAGCCTGTGGGGCCGGTGATGACGATCAAGCCCTCCTGCCGAGGCACCGCTCAATCTCCTCCAGGGTGATTTTTCTGAACAAGGGTCTGCCGTGCGGGCATGTAATGGGTGATCCTACCTCGTCGAGTTCCTTCAGAAGGTTCACGGCTTCCGGAGCGGTAAGGGTCTTACCTGCACGAACACTCGCATGACAGGCAACAGTAGCGATCATTGAACTGAAGCGGTTGCTGTATGCCTTGTCGGTGTGGAGTTCTCCTTCCATGAGCGCATGGATCAGTCCGAATACCGCGCCTTTGATGTCAGCCTCACTGAGAGGTTGCGGCACTGCCCTGATGGCTATTGTTGTGCCGCCGAATGGCTCGCAGTCGATGCCGATGGCCATGATCTGCTCAAATGCCTCCTCAAAGGCATTGAATTCAGCCGAACTCAGTTCCAGGATGAGGGGGGTTAGAAGAAGCTGGGTGTTTAAAGGACCTGCAGTGTGCAGTGCCATGAGCCGCTCAAAAGTAATCCTTTCATGTGCTGCATGCTGGTCCAAGAGGTAGAGCGCTGAGTCATCCTGCAGAAGGACATAGGTGGCATGGAGCATGCCGATGACGGTCTTATCTGAATAGGAGAATCCGGCCTGATCGGGTTGATCTGTTTCGTCAAAGAGCCTGCCGGCCTGCATCCGGGCCATGGCCTTGGGGCCGTACACTACCGACATACCTTCACGGACCTCAAGAGATGTGTATCCTGATCCGTCATCGCGGGGGGCCGAGGACGGCATGGCAATTCCGGGATAATCCGCCCCGACCTTCCTCCCCGGCACCAGCATCTCTTTGATGGTCTTCGCCACTATGCCGAACGTAGCAGAGGCATGCCTGAACCTCACCTCGGCCTTTGCCGGGTGCACGTTTACATCCACCTCAGAAGGATCCACATCCACAAAGAGTACTGCCACCGGGAATCTTCCCTTCATGAGCAGACCGCTGTACCCTTCCATGACTGCAGAACCCAGCAGCACATCTTTGACGGACCGATTGTTCACATACGCATAAATACCCGACCTGTTCTGTCTCGTCTCGCTTGGTGAGGATATGAGCCCATGAACCGTTATACCCGGCAACTCTCTCCTGAACGGGACGATATTGCCGGTCTGCTTAGTGCCGAGCACGGTTGATACCCGGTCAATCAGATTGGAACAAGCCGGAAAGTTCAGCATAGACCTGCCATTGGCCTCAAGTGCGAAGCGTATGTGCGGGTAGGCCATGGCATAGCGGGAGACCACGTCGATGACATTCCTCTGCTCAGTGGCAGCTGTCTTAAGGAACTTTCTGCGTGCAGGGGTGTTGAAGAACAGGTCGGCCACCTCAACGATGGTCCCGGGAGGTATCCCCTTTTTGGTGCGCCTTGAAATCGAACCTGCTTCCAGATCTACGGAATATCCATAGGGTGATGCCGCCTGCCTGGTGGATATCACAGCCCTGCTCACGGATAGAATGCTGGGCAAGGCCTCTCCACGGAAACCAAGTGTGTGAATGGCAAACAGGTCATCCACGGTGCTGATCTTGCTCGTGGCGTGGCGCCGGATGGCAAGCTCCAGCTCCTCCTCGCCCATCCCGGCCCCATCATCGGATACCCGGATAAGCCCCAGGCCGTTGCCCTCCATTTCCACGGAAATGCTTTCTGCCCCGGCATCTATGGCATTCTCGAGGAGTTCCTTTACCACCGATGCCGGCCGCTCGATGACTTCCCCGGCAGCGATTTGGTTGATGAGATCCTGGGATAAGATTTTGATCTGACACATGGTAGCTTGGATATTTACATGAATGATCAGGCAGGGACAAGTTAATAGAAATCATTTGCCGAGCTTTTTCAGGTGAAACGATTTCATATATATTCTTCTGAAAACCATGTTAGATTTTATTTAATTAACTTGGATATGATTCTTTTCTTACTATATCTAAATACTCTTTCATTTTAATAAAGGTGAATGAAAGCACCTTTTTTTCAGAATATCCATCAAACCCGTCGGGTATACGATTAAGGCACCAGTCTACATACATCTGGAGAACTGGTACCAATGCACAGTCACCCTCTTTTACAGTTTCTGCAGTAATCAAATCAGCAATTATGGGGTATCGGAAGAACGTCACAACATATTCATTATCTTTGTATCTTTTCAGAAACAGATTCAACATAGATTTTTTTAGAGTATTATGGACTGCATAACTTTTTTGATTATTCAGTTCATTCAACACTAATTTTGCCATACCAAACACTTCAGGATCTTGTGTAGGTGAACTCTTCAGTTCTTTCCAGTTAGATAAGATGACATCCTCTCTCTGATAAGGAGTCTTTAACATCTCTGTTATGAACATATCAAAGAAGTTAAGATACTCTTCTTTGTTTTTATTCATCATTTGCTTAAATAATGTTTCTGTTCTCCACTTTCTTAAAAGGCCATAAGAAACCCCGGTATATCGGGCGATATCCTTGAGGCTTAAGTTTGTGATCATGAGAAGGCAGGCAGTATATTTTTTCCAGGAATACTTGTTGTACTCCCTATCTTGCCTGCCATATTCATGAAGTCGTTGCTGTAAAAAGAACCGGAGCAACATGTTTTTCCTGTTTGTCCATTCCATTATTTTTTGGCATTATACTAAGTAACATTATTTATCATATTGTTACTATTTTGTAAAGGGAAAAATACTTATTAAACCAAGGTTGTTTTAAGAGTAACATAATAAATATGATTGTTACTTGATAACTATTCAGGATGAGGTTATTTGTACTGAGTTTTCAGGAAATCAGTTGCTCTCGCGTCTTCTGTAAAAACCCAAAATTCCAATAAACACAATACCTGCAAGAACAATGAGGGATATATCTTGGAGAAAATGATTATATGAAATGTAATCAGCCATTGAACTACTTCCAGCATTTTCATTACCTTCAATTTTATTACTTCCAAGATTTGGCGCGGTATTTTTCTTTTGTCCAGTACCTGTAGGACCAGGATTTATCGCGTATTCAAAAACATGATGTACTTTCGGACTACTACCAGAGAGTATGGGAGCCACTATTGGTGCTTTGTCTATCTGATGATTGGATGGTGTAGAGAAAAGAATATCATGATTGCTGCTGGAAAGAGCGATATTGCGCTGGATGATGTCAGCATCAATAATTTTCAGATCATTTACTACTACATTGGCTTGGTTTGGCTGCGAGACCATTGTGTCGGCAGCTATTTTTTCTATCACAGGTACAGGTGTGTTTATGGCTGTCTGATCGTAACCTGCTTCAGTCGTGGAAGACTGTGTGACTTGGGTATTGTCGGCTATGGTTTTGGTGTCATTTCTTCGTTGAGGGGCGACAGTTTTATCATCACCAACTTCAGCCATAGGTGACTGCGAGACCATTGTGTTGGTTGCTATTTTTTCTGTCACAGGTACAGGTTGTTTGCTTATGGCCGTCTGATCAAAGCCTGCTTCAGTCGTGGATGACTGTGCGTCTTGGGTTTTCGCTGATATGGTTTTGGGGTCATTTCCTCGTTGACTATCAATGGTTTTTTCATCGCCAACTTCAGCTATGGATAGTTGCGAGATCTGTGTGCCGTCTGAATGGTTTTCTTTCTCAATTCCTGTTTTGTTGACAACTGCCTTGTCATTAACCGCACTAACCTTAGGTAATTGCTCGACCGAGGTGCTCGCAGATATTTTTTCCGCATCACTCACTGATTGGCTGGAAGTTGTCGGGTCATAGTCTGAATAATCCTGGTATGGCAGTGCAACCGAGTTGTCGGCAACAATTTTTTTCGAATGATTCACTGCCTGGTCGGTAACGGATAAGGATGCAACGTTGGTTACAGGATTACTTAATATACGATCCTGTTTAAGGGAGTTGCCGGTCGTACCATCCTTAAGACTTTTCTGTGGGGAGGAATTCAGTTCTTTTGGTTGATCAGCTAAAATCACAGCCGGTGGAACAACTGTGTCTGTGATATTTTTGGAAATGGCCATATCCGAAATAGAAGGTGAAGAAGACGGGGATGAAGGCGTCTCTGAATTATAGTGCAGGATGGTCCCCGCATCACCGACAGCAAAGACATCTTTTGGCGAGCTGCCCCAGACTTTGATAAGGGCATTACTCGTCCCCTTACTCATCGTACTCCATGCAGTGCCGTCATAGTGAAGTACTGTGCCCAGCTCACCTACAGCAAACACATCACTGCCTGATGTGCCCCATACACCATTAAGGAGAGAGGATGTCCCACTGTTCATTAGGCTCCAGGTTCTACCATCATAGTGCTTGATCGTGCCTGTGTCCCCCACAATAAAGACATCGGATGATGAGCTTCCCCATATTTCCATCAGGTTAATAGCTGTTCCTTTAGACATACTGGTCCACTTGGTGCCGTCATAGTGGAGAATCGTGCCTTGTTCTCCTACTGCAAATATATCATTGCTTGAGGTACCCCAGATACTATTGAGATTTAAGGTTGTTCCACTGCTAATCGGGCTCCAGGTGCTGCCGTCATAATGCAGAATCGTACCATTATATCCGACGATAAAGGCATTATTGTCAGAGGTTCCCCAGATACCCATAAGGGTGTTGGTAGTCCCGCTGGGCATAGTTGTCCATGTGCTTCCGTTAAAGTTCATGATAGTACCATTATAACCAACAGCAAAGACATTGTTGCCCGGGCTTCTCCAGACACAATTCATCGTGCTGCTAATCCCTGTGTTCATGGAGTTCCATGCACTGCCGTCATATCGCAAGACAGTACCCTCGGAACCAGCTGTAAGGATGTCGGTTTTTGAGTTACCCAAAATGGCCAACAGGTTATTCTTCTTGCCGTTTGTCATCGAGGCCCATATGCTGCCATCATAGCGCAAGATTGTTCCTCCAGCCCCTACGGCAAATATACTGTGATCAGAAGTGCCCTGGACACCATAAAGATTAGATGTCTTATCGCTATTCATCAAGATCCAGGTGCTGCCATCATAGTGCAGGATTGAACCTGCATCACCGACGACATATACACTGGCTGCCGAACTGCACCAGATGCTTAGAAGATCCTTATGGGTCCCTGTGATCATGATGCTCCAAGAGGAACCATTGTAGTGAAGCATTGCACCATCATATCCGACAGCATAGACATCGGTTCTCGAGCTGCCGCAGACACTCAAAAGATCTCTGCTCACTCCCGTAGACATGCTGGTCCATACAGAGCCATCATAGTGAAGGATCGTACCGTTATATCCAACAGCATATATATCGTTGCTCGAACAGCCCCAAATTCCCCTTAGGGTGTTAGTGGTTCCGCTGTTCATGTTGGTCCATTTGATGCCGTCATAATGAAGGATGGTTCCATTATATCCAACAGCATAGACATCTTTGGTGGAAACGCCCCAGACTCCCCATAGGTAATTTGTGGTTCCGCTGGCCATGCTATTCCAGGTATGGCCGTCATAGTGCAGTATCGTACCACTGTATCCAACTGCAAAGAGATCATTATTTGCAGTACCCCAGATACACCATAGATTATTGGTGGTCCCACTGAGCATGGTGCTCCAGGTGTTGCCGTCATAGTGAAGGATCGTGCCATTATATCCAACGGCAAAAACATCATTGTTCGAACAACTCCATGTGGCATTCAGACTATTACCCTGAGGAAGGGGGTTCTGCCATTCCCATTCCTGGGCAAATCCTGTCCCAGAGAATAAGAAGGCATAACAGACCATTATACTTATTATAATAATAGAAGACCGTAAGGTCTTCCATGACCTGATTATCCCCATGAAGAACCTCAACTTAAAGTGACTGCAATTGAATTCATAGAGAAATACATATCTGCAAGGAGATACATTTCTCCTCTGCAGTCTATTTTTTATAGGCAAAAAAAGTGCCAAATATTTTATGACAGGATTTCATTCTTTTAGATTTTTTGTATGTCTATCTTACAGGAAACATGGGAATTAATTTACCTCATGTATGGAACTTGGTTTCTCATTTATTCACGAGACGTTCATTATGAGGTCGCGGGGCATTTCTGATATCAGCCTTGAGCAAAGGACCAGGCTTCTGGTATTAACGAATACATCATGCAACTACTGATCGTGCTGTTAGGTCTCATCGTGCTTATCTACGGGCGGAGGCTTTTTTGGCTTTTTATCGCAATTGCAGGATTTCTTGTGGGTGTGGAGATTACCCATGTGCTTCTTGCCAATCAGCCGCAATGGGTTATACTGCTGTGTGGTTTTGTAGCAGGCCTGTTCGGTGCATTACTTTCTATCCTTATAGAACGCTTAGCATTCGTTCTTGCAGGGTTCTATTCAGGGGCATACCTTATTTTATTTTTATCTCATTCTTTGGGTTTTATGGAAAAAGACATCCTCCTTTTCTTTATCGGTGGAGTAATCGGGGCAGTGTTTTCCGGCTTACTCATGAATTGGGCGATCATCCTGCTCTCCAGTCTTGTCGGGACGGGTGCGATTGTCGGCCAGTTGGAGCTCGATCAAACTTTCAGGACTATCGTCTTCGTTGTTTTAGTAATGATAGGCACCTTTACGCAAGCAAGGAGTATGGAACATTCCTAAGTACCCCCCTCTGCATCATCAGCTTAGATTGACCTCGACGATCCGTCCGACCCCGAATGTAATTGACTAAAAAAGTTTTTGCGGTAGCGCTTTATATCTTCAGATGTGCTCATGTATGTATCTCCAGGAATATGCAGGGCATACCAGCAAGAATACCTCTGTTCGCCTCACCCAAAGTACGACGAAGGGAAGGATTGCGTCAAGGGGAGAACCGTCATATGAACGGATCGGTGTGAGGATCTTGAAAACGGGTAGGGCAGGTGCCCCTGTGCTTTAGACAGCTTTTCTCCCTGTACTCACAGTTGACTTGAACCCCTCTTTGCTTAATCTAAGAGAGAGTAAGAAATAGTGTCGTCAAATACTTTCAAAAGGAGGAAAAAATAATGAAGGGGAATACGATAGTCGCGGTGTTCTTATTAAGTGCCTTTGTAACAACCGCTTTTGCAGGAGATCTTAAACTCAAAAGCCCTGAACTCAACCAAGGCAAAAGGCTTGGCATGGAGCAAGTTTTCTCCAGTTTCGGCTGCACAGGAAAGAATATATCACCTGCTTTACAATGGGAAGGGGCTCCAAAGAATACTAAAAGTTTGGCAGTTACTGTTTATGATCCTGATGCACCAACCGGAAGCGGGTGGTGGCATTGGATAATCTTTAATATTCCGGCAAATATCACTTCGTTATCCAAGAATGCCGGTGATCCTGCATCAGGATTAGCACCTGCGGGTAGTGTCCAGAGCAGAACGGATTATGGCACACCCGGTTACGGCGGTGCATGCCCTCCGGTAGGGGATAAGCCGCATCGGTATCAGTTCACTGTATATGCATTGGATATAGAGAAATTACCACTTGATGCAAATGCATCAGGGGCCATGGTAGGTTTTAATCTCCATCAGCATACATTAGCAAAATCGAGTATAACTGTTTATTATTCCCGATAAGAAGTGAACCGAGGTATTCTAAGAGGAGAGCTTGGATACATTAGCAGCTTTTGGGAGGCCAGAAAAAACATTAAGCTTTTTTGAGCTATCTCACGAAAGAGAATCAGCTATAAGACTTGGTACAGAATAAGACTTTTGTTAGCTTGCTTTGGCGTCATGCCAAGACGGGCGCAATGGTGCAGCACGGGTATAGAATGTTGGGAGGTAGCTAGATGCATCAAGTCGAATGGAAAGATGAATATTTGACTGGGATAGATGAAATCGATCTCCAGCACAAGGCATTTGTGAAACTGATCAACCGGCTCAACATCATACATGATTATAACAATAAAAAGGCGATTGCAATCCGACTGCTTTCAGAAATAGAGAAATATGCCCAATACCATTTTATCAGTGAAGAAAACATCATGTTTCTCATCAAATATCCGGAAATAGATCGCCAGCAACAGGCCCATGCAGCACTCTTGGATGAGTATTTGCACCGGATGCAGAGCTATTTAAATGACAAAGGAACTATCGAGGATGTAATCAGATTCTTGGAAAAATGGTTTGCATGGCATACGGTTGAGGAAGACCGGAAGATAGGTGTTTATGTAAAAACTACCCAGACATAAAATAGAGCGAGAGTCTGCTTGGTTTTTACGGAAAATACCTTCGGGGGAAGTTGATTATGGATTTCAAGAGTTCAAAGCCCCGCAAAACAAGGGCCACCAAATTAACAAAAGAAGAGATGGAACAGATTGTGGCAAAAGCCCGCGAGGCCAATGCAGAGCGCATGAAGGGCTACAGGGAGCAGTCCTTAAAGATTCACCCATGGGTATGCGCGCGTTGTGGTCGGCATTTTTCGATCAAGAATCTTCACCTACTTACTGTACATCACAAGGACCACAATCATAACAACAATCCTCCGGATGGGAGTAACTGGGAGAACCTGTGTGTCTATTGTCATGATAACGAGCATGGGAGATATGATTACGAAGGTGAAAACGTAGAGCAGAACGACGAGCAGACCGATACTATGACCCACAATCCTTTTACCAAGCTTGCGGATATGTTGAAGGATAAGAAAAAATAAAAATGGGTGATTCCCTTTAACCCTCGACCTACTCTACACCTAATAATTCTTGAGGAGGATGAATACATAATGAAGAACATAAAGAAGGTGCTGGTACTGCTGGGCAGTCCAAGAAAAAACGGAAATAGCGCGCTATTGGCGGAACAGATTGCCAAGGGGGCCAGATCGTCAGGTGCGATTGTGGAGACCGTTTATCTCCATGGTCTTGACATCGCCCCCTGTAAATCCTGCTATGCATGCCAGAAACCAAACAGCAAGGGCTGTTCCATAAAAGACGACATGCAGAGAATCTACAAGACCATGCTCAGTGCACATGCATGGGTTATTGCCAGCCCAGTCTACTGGTTTAATATGTCAGCCCAGACCAAGATCTGGATGGACCGTTGTTTTGCACTACCCGCCTATGGAAATGATCCGTTTACTGGAAGACGCATTGCTATTGCTATGAGCTATGGCGGGGAAGACCCTTTTGACTCAGGATGTGTCAATGCCCTTCGAACTTTTCAGGATGCCTATGGGTTTACAGGATCAAAAATTGTAGGAATGGTCTATGGAAGTACCATGGGGGTAGGGGAGATTAAATTAAATAAGGCATTGATGAAAACAGCAAAGGAATTGGGGAAAAAGATCGTGAGAGATGACCCATCCTAACCCTGCTTAGGAAACATTATTGATGCTGTTTCTATTTTGCAGATGCCTTTATGATTGAGTTCGAAATCATACCCCAATTGTTTTGATAGATCATATAGCGGGGAAGCTCATAAGGATCTTTGTTCATCTTTATCGGAGAGAGCAGGGTACCCCATTGGATGGTAAAGGCACAAGTATAACCTGCCTCCATTAATGTTTTCTTCGTGATGTCAGAACGAACCCCATTGGGATAGACAAAGATCGAAACCTTTCTATTCAACTTTTTTTCCAGGACCTCTTTAGAGAGATAGATCTCCTTGGTAAAGGCTGACCGATCTTGGTCATAGAGCTTTTGATTCAGGTGGAGATGATAGTAGCCATGGGCTGCAATATCGCAGCCCCCTTGTGAAAGTTCCTTTAGTTGCTCCCAAGTAAGGGCAAAGCTTTTCTTACCTATGATGCTTGGATAGATGGCAAGTATAGGTCTGATATGCCGGGGTCTGAATATTTCATTATAAGCATGGTAAACGCTTTCATTCCCATCATCAATTACAATGAGGAGATTGCGTGATCCTGTTACCGCATCATTTATAACGTCTGCAAACGAGACAAAATGAAAGCCTTTATTCTGGAAAAAATCTACTTGAGCCCCGAGTTCTTGGATTGAAACATCACCAGCAAATCGCTTGTTGCCGAGAAATGAATGATAGCAGAGCACAAAGACCTTCTGATCTGCTGCAGGTACCTCATTACACCAAACAAGGGAGAGTGAGCATATAAGTATAAGGGCTGCAATGAATGTAGGTAATTTGATTTTATGCATAGTTTTATCCTAATCAACGATTTCAATCAGTTATTATACTAAAGCTGATGTTCTACTTGAAGCCTTTCTCTCTCAAGAGTTTCTGCTGTTATAGGCATAGTTCGACTTTGTAACATATACATTAATGCCGCTGATGATGCCATTAACGATACTGTTCTGATAAGATTTTTTCTGCAGGAGATTGCATTCTTTGGCATTTGTGATGAACCCGGTCTCTATGAGGATTGCCGGCATTTGTGCACCCATAAGGACATAAAAAGGCGCCTGTTTTACGCCATGATCTTTATAGGTATGACCTGACTTCCCCAGAGAGGATATAATAGATTTCTGAATGGATGTGGCAAACTTGGATGATTCGTTTATCTTTGCATTAAGCGTCAGGTCTTTGATTATGAACTGAAGATCGCTGATCGATTTAGAGGCTATAGCATTCTCTCTATCTGCCACCTTAATGGCAGAAGGATCGGTTGTCAGGTTGAGAAAATATGTTTCTACTCCTTGCAACGACGCTTTATCGTTTGCATTCACATGTACAGATATGAAAAGTCCTGCTTTCATTTTGTTTGCAAAGGCTGTACGCTCTTCAAGGGGGATAAAGGTATCCCCTTTTCGTGTAAGGAAGACTTCAAAGCCTTCTTCATGCAGTCGCATAGCAAGTTCCTTGCTTACTGCCAATGTGATATCTTTCTCCTTCTCTCCCTTTGGCCCGATTGCCCCTGGATCCTTCCCTCCATGACCGGGATCAACCACAATCCTCAATATTTTATGCTTATCTATAGCACCTGAGGCAGCTTCAAGAGCCGACTTGGAAATATCCGGAAGCAAGAAAAGTATGCCAAAGGCCACTATAATGAATATGATATTTTCTTTATTTATTTTCATATCTTCACAACCAGGTTACGGCCTGTGCAATAACTCATTATTAATAATTTGAAAAGTAATTCTTTGCGTTCTCATAAATCATAAGGGAACCAATTTTCCCAAGACTATGAAAATATTTCTCTTAAAAAGGAATATCCTCAGCTCACTTGCTGAATAAGTCATTGAAATTGTAATGGCCATAGATTCGTATGATTTTTGCATTGCATAAAACTAGCTTGTTTCTCTTGCTTCATTGAAGCGAACTGGAGGAGGTTATTCTCGATAAACAAGGCATCCCGCGTTTGCCTTTGTATATATTGGCGGGCTTCGGGTTTGCAGCCATAATATTTTGTTGCTATATCCTCATACTCATTGGTGCGACCTTTATCTCCATCGGGTCGATATCAGCTGCCAGCCCGCCTAAGAGTGAGGATAGAATTATCTTTTCTAAGAACTCCCCTATGGGTTATGATATGACCTTGGACAGCTCTCTGTTTGAGGGCATTGAAGGTGAACCTGTCTCTTATGAGTGGCATGGCCCGTTCCCTACGGCCTCGGGCCCCAATCTAGATGTTGTCCTTCCTGAAGGAATTCATGCTGTGTCTTTATTTACCTATGATAGCCAGAATCGCTCCGGACCGTTTACATGCTACATCGCGGTTGAGCCTGCTTTCTCCCTTTCTCTGAATTCAAAACGTGCTAAGGTGTTTATAACTTGGCCTAAGGTGGAGGGCGCACAGAAGTATGTCATCTACCGCTCTTTTATAAGTAATCCTTCAGGCTTCAAAAAAATCGTTGAGCTGCCTCAAGCCGATCTTTCCTTTACTGATACTGCAGTGACCGACGCCACATACCTGTATGTCGTTGCTGCATTATCAAATGGGCAGTGGTTGTATTCCCAGGTAAAAAGTGCACACCCCTATACCTGGCTGCCCAGGTGGGACTATCCACCTGTCATCTATTCCATACCCATAACCCATGCAGTGGTAGGTTTGCCATATACCTATAATGTTCTGGCAACAAGTATCAAGGGGGATGACTTGCTGTATTCCCTGGACAATCCTCCTGCAGGCATGGGAATCGATTCGCAGACGGGTCTCATCGAATGGGTGCCTGCTTCAACCGGGGATTTTGAAGTCAGCGTAAAGGTTCAGGATAGAAACGGATCTTATACTTCCCAGAGATTAATCATAGAAGTGGACAATCTTACAACCCCCACAACATTTCCTGTTGCCCAGGCAGGTGGGCCGTATTCCATTGAGGAAGGAGAGGATATCTCCTTTAACGGTTCTGCCTCCTATAGCCCTAATGGTCCCCAACTGCTTTATGAATGGGATTTCGGTGACGGCACCCATGACGATGGTGTTTTCCCCATCCATGCATACAAAGAACCCGGGAAGTACAGGGTTACCCTTACGGTTTCCGATGGCAGGGGCGGCATCGCCTCGGACACCGCAATGGTAAAAGTTCATAAGTGTCTCATGCCCAAGGTGCAGCTCTCTGTAAATCCATCGGCTGTACTGCCTGGTGAGCCGTGCTCACTTATTTGGACATCGCAGAAGGCAGATCAGGGTACCAGTATCGATCATGGAGTAGGCCAGGTAGGTGCATCAGGCACACTCATGGTATATCCCGAAACCACCACGAATTTTACCATAACAGCGGCCGGCCGATGTGTGAAAACAACCGATTCCGTCACAGTCATTGTGCACCAACCACCCACAGTGAATATAACCGCTTCTGCGAGCACCATTGGTATAAGTGATTCTTCAACACTTTCCTGGTCCTCCTTCAATGTTGATAGTGTGACCATTGACCATGATATCGGCTCAGTAATGCCGGATGGTTCCTTGATGGTGATGCCTTCAGCAACCACCTCCTACACCATTACAGCCAAAGGGCCTATGGGCACAGCCACTGACACGGTTACCGTCACGGTGGAACAGCCGCTGCATGTGAACATTACCGCAGATCCAGACAATATCCTAGAAGGCGATTCATCAACAATTACCTGGGCATCGGAGAATGCTGATTCCGCAATGTTGGACAACGGCATCGGCCAGGTGGATATGTATGGATCAATGACGGTCTATCCGGAAAAAACCACAACATACACGATCACCATTCAAGGGAAAGGAGGCACAACAAGCGCCAGTGTCACAATAGAGGTTCACCCAAGGCCCGTGGTATCCATCTCCGCCACACCCGATGTTATCAATGCAGGCGAAGCATCTACTCTGGCCTGGAACTCACGTAATGCTCAGCGAGCAATTATCGACCAGGACATAGGACCAGTGGATGTGAACGGCTCCATTCAAGTGAGCCCCTTAAAGACAACAACGTACGCCATCACGGTGACTGATGATGAGGGAAAGACTACAATGGCCCAGGTGACAATCACTATTAAAAATCATCTGCCTAACACATCAGGAGACCCGTCGGGTATATTCGACGACAAGCCGCCGCCTTGATCTGATTTGCCTTACTGTGTATTTTAACTATGCAATTCAATCGGTTAAGCGATATGCAGACTCCGGTTATATTGCCGAAACCACTATCTTGCACCTTGAAGCCAACGCTGTGAGTTACGTTCACAAGGTTTGCCCAGGTCCTTTGAAAGCCGGACAGAAGGATAGGGCTGTCTTGCCGGTGGTGAGGCCACGCCTGTATGTGATGATGGTTTGATTTAGATTATGCCCTCATGTAACCCATTTATTCTTCGTAAGAATTTGTAAGTTCTCTGGCCATGGATAATGTCTAGAGCCCTTTTTTCTCCATATTTCATTATTATTCCTATTTGGTTGATATCAAGCTTGTTGAAAGCGGTAAAAACAAACCATCTTAAAATTTTGGCATGCAAGAGATCAGGAAATACATATCTTTGCAGTAAATTTATATATGTCTTATCCAGGGATGCTTTAGTCTTCAATGATTTGTATATGCTCATTGCTGCAATTTCTGCACTTCTTTGAGCTTGATAGATACCTTCTCCGGATATTGGATCTGAAAACCCGGCAGCGTCTCCCACGAGCATAACATTATGGTAGATCGGCTTTTTCAAATAGTTACCGCTCGGAACCGGATGGCCATGGATCTTGATATGTTGAATGTTTTTAATCTTATAAAATAGAGTAACGGCAGAGATATATTCATGAAATAACTGAGCAAATCTTTTACTATTCTTCCTGTTGAGACCGCCTATACCTATTATCACTGCGTCTTTATTGGGGAATATCCAGGAATATCCCCAGTCAATGTAACCAAAATGGATGACCGGGCGGTCTATGTTTTGTTGAATCTCTGAACGAGGAATAACAATCTCTAATGCTGTGGATAGATTGTATTCCCAGTTGTTTTTATGATAATATTTGTCGGGCAGTTTACTCCTTATAATACTATGGGCACCATCAGCGCCAATAATGAACTGGGCCTTTAAATTCCTCCCTGTCAATGTCGATAATATGTTGTTGTTTAGATCAATGCTTTTTATCTTTTCTCCCTCAAGTACTGTAACACCGGCGCACCTCGCTTTTTCCAACAGGTAATAATCATATGCATATCTATCTACAAAACAAATAGGAAAATGTGAAATCCCATGAACCAACAATTGATCTTTAAAATAAATATCATAATCATATGATTTATAGTTAATAATTTCATTTTTTTTGAGAGATATTTCATTTTCGTTGAATACCCTTTGCAAGAGCATGAGTGTCTTATGGGTTAATCCTCCGCCGCATAGTTTTCTTCGAGGGAATATACTTTTATCAATGAGTAGGGTATGCAACCCCAATTTTCCTAAAATGTGTCCAGCCGTAGCACCGGCAGGTCCACAACCTACTATAATCACGTCATATATTTCCATACATCACATCAGTAAACCTTCTCCCATATGTGCATTTCCGTAGGGGAAGGGGGCTAATAATAAAAAATAGTACAGGTGCTTACTTATCCTATTACCCCTTGTCGCTATTTCTTTTTGACATAATTTAGCACAAAGCCGGCAGTAACGGTATGAGGTTCTTGGAGATTAACAAGCAAAATCAGAAAACACCCTTTAGGTAAGAAGAGAACCGGATTTAACTGATATAGGATATCAACCTGGTCATAGGTAGGGATAATCTGGAAAATCCGGTTAGATTACTTGACCAGACTTCATATACCTTTTGAATCATTACCTGGAGCCAATCCATAAGGATACCTTCACCATTTGCCCTGCATTGCATTATTTTAGGGAAGGCAAGGGGATTCTATTACCCCCTTTTGTCGCTTTCAAAGTTTTCATCAATGGTAATTCATTTTTTGTGATCAGTGGTCGGCAAAGTAAGAATCCCAAATTTTATTTCCGATTAATTATAGTCAGTCAATCAAATCGGGTGCACTGATAAACATCTCTATCTCTTATTTAACATAACATATATTATCGGTCTTATTTATAGGTTCATATCTTTTACTGGTTTACAGGGGCCTATATCATCAGATTTTAAGTCCTGTACTGGGCATTGATCTCAACATAGCGGTATGAGAGATCAGTAGTCCAGGCTGTGAAGCGACCAGGGCCCGTCCCAACGGAAATATCAATAGTAATTTCTTTATCATCGAGTGCGCGATGAAGGGCTTCTTCAGTATAATCGGGGGTCTGTACACAATCATCTACAACTTTAAGTCCCTGTATTTGAACTGATATTCTTTCCGGGCTTACAGGAACCCCAGAATAACCTACTGCTGCTACGATACGTCCCCAGTTTGGATCGGCGCCGAAAAGGGCAGTCTTTACGAGCAAAGAATTCGCTACTGTCATGGCTATGGTCCTTGCATCGTTATCATTGTTTGTCCCTGACACCATAATGGTGACGAATTTTGTCGCGCCTTCGCCGTCCCGCACAATCATAAGTGCCAGTTCTTTTATCACTTCAGTAATTGCATGCCTGATCTTATCAAAATCAGCATGTGCAAGACCAGATGCCAGTGCGATCAAGGTGTCGTTGGTGGACATATCACCGTCAATAGTTATAGCGTTGAAGGTCTCATTTATGACAGAATATATAATATTATCAAGTTGATGCTTGTCGATCATTGCATCGGTAAGTACCACGGCCAAGGTAGTTGCCATATTCGGTGCAATCATACCTGCCCCTTTGGCAAACCCCAATACACAGGCCTCCCCTGCCCGCTTTGAAACAATTTTAGGGAATGTATCGGTCGTCATAATAGAACGTGCAAAACAATCTGCGTCATAGGATAAACCCTGCACGAGTTGAGGAATCCTGGGAAGAATCCTGTCTACTGGCATCATAACGCCTATAGTGCCGGTGGACATCGGAATCACCTCGTCAGCCATGACCCCAAGTCGAGAAGCTACTGCTGCCATCATTGCACGTGCATCGTCCAACCCCTGCTGGCCGGTACATGCATTTGCATTCCCTGCATTGGCGATGACAGCCCTGGCATTCCCTCTCCTCGCCTGATCCATTCCGATGATGACAGGAGCCGCCTTAACTATATTTTGTGTAAATACACCTGAAACAACAGCCAGGGTTGAACAGCTGATGAGCCCTAGATCGAGTCCTGTAAAAGCAGGCGTCTTGATTCCAGCACTTATTGCCGCGAAGGTGAATCCCTTAGGGATCATGCTTCAACACCACAGCATTGCTTATATTTTTTGCCTGATCCACAGGGACAAGGGTCGTTCCTTCCGACCTTCTTGCCTCCCCTCTTCACGGTAGATGGCTTTTCGCCGACCCCCCTGCCCATCTGAACACGCTGCCGGCGCTCACGCTGAGAGACTTTTTCCACATCCTCCTGTCGCTGGATCTGAACTTTGAAAATTCTTTCCAGGGAAAGTTCCCTTACCCGGGATAATGTGGAGACAAACATATCAAAACCTTCCCTCTGGTATTCCCTCAGGGGGTTCTTCTGCCCATATCCGCGTAATCCTATCCCTTCTTTGAGATGGTCCATGGACAAAAGGTGGTCTTTCCACAGTGTATCAAGTGTCAACAAAAGGAAATGACGCTCCACCATACGCATCACTTCAGGCGTGAATTCCTTTTCACGCAAATTATAGTAATCCATAATCAGGCTTCGTATGGAATTATAGAGATCGTCTCTGTTTACTCCCTTTGCGGAGCCAAGATTGGGTGTTAGGTCAAAGATGTTCTTCACCCAGTTATTTAACCCCTCCATGTCCCAATGTTCTGACGATCCCTTCCTGGGTATGAAGATCTCAATGCCCTCTTCCAACACCTCATCAATCATTTCCTCAACAAGACCTTTCAGATTCTCTTCCGAAAGGATCCTGCGACGCTGTGAGTATACGACCTCTCTTTGCTTGTTCATTACGTCATCATATTCGAGGAGATGCTTGCGGATCTCAAAATTTCTGCCCTCAACCTTTTTCTGGGCGCTCTCTATGCTCTTGGAGATAAGGTTATGCTCTATCGGCTCATCGTCCTTGACTCCAAGCTTGTCCATGATTACACCAATACGCTCGGACCCGAAAATACGCATGAGGTTATCTTCCAGGCTGAGATAAAACCGCGATTCACCAGGGTCTCCTTGCCTTCCCGACCTTCCTCTGAGCTGGTTGTCAATACGCCTGCTCTCATGCCTCTCAGTTCCCAATATAAAAAGGCCGCCCTGGGCAACCACTTCCTGGTGTTCCTTTTCACATTGGGCAGAGAACTTATTGAAGATATCGCCATAGCCCTCATCGTCCGGGTTGAGACGCTGTCTTGCTAAGTATTCAGGATTGCCTCCGAGTTTTATATCGGTACCCCTACCCGCCATGTTGGTAGCTATGGTAACACCGCCCTTCCTGCCGGCCTGAGCAATGATCTCAGCCTCCCGATCGTGTTGTTTGGCATTCAAGACATTGTGGGGCACGCCTTTGCGCTTGAGCAGGTTGGAAACTTTTTCAGAGTTCTCAATGGAACTGGTACCCACCAACACGGGTTGACCCTTTTCATAACACTCGGCTATTTGTCTTATGACGGCATTGTACTTTTCTTTTTCCGTCTTATAGATCACATCAGAGTTATCTTTCCTGATCATGTCCATATTTGTGGGGATCACCATGACGTCCAGCCCATAGATGTTTTTGAATTCTAATGCCTCGGTTTCTGCGGTGCCTGTCATACCGGCGAGCTTTTCATACATGCGGAAATAGTTCTGGAAGGTGATGGAGGCAAGTGTCTGATTCTCATTGGCAACCTTCACCCCCTCTTTTGCCTCAAGGGCCTGGTGGAGACCTTCTGAATAGCGCCTGCCCGGCATGAGCCTTCCGGTGAACTCATCCACGATGACCACTTCGCCGTCTTTGACCACATAGTGCACATCCCTTGAGAAAAGCAGATGTGCCTTTAATGCCTGGTTGAGGTGATGGACCGTCTCGAATTCACCAGGATCATAGAGATTAGCTTTGCCCAGACGTTTCTGTATAAACTCTATGCCTTCTTCCGTAAGGATTATACTGTTGACTTTCTCATCCTTGACATAGAGCTCATCTGCGTTCTTTTGTCTGATAAGATCGATGATAGCATTATTCGCATCGTAGTATTTCGATGTTGACTCTTCGGCAGGACCTGAGATGATGAGCGGGGTTCTCGCCTCATCGATGAGAATGGAGTCCACCTCGTCCACAATTGCAAAGAAGAAATCTCTTTGTACGTAGTCATCGAAAGCGAATTTCATGTTATCGCGCAGGTAGTCGAAACCAAACTCATTATTTGTCCCATAGGTGATGTCGGCATTATAGCCCTTCTTGCGCTGAGAATCATCCAGCCCGTGGACTATAACACCCACCTCCATCCCCATAAAGCGATAGATAGCCCCCATCCACTCAGCGTCCCTGCGGGCAAGGTAGTCATTCACCGTGACCACATGCGCCCCTCTTCCGGCAAGGGCATTCAGATACACGGGCATGGTAGCCACGAGGGTCTTTCCCTCACCGGTTTTCATCTCCGATATCTTACCTTCGTGGAGTACAATGCCGCCAAGGAGCTGAACATCAAAGGGTCTCATATTGAGAGTCCTGATGGATGCCTCACGCACAGCGGCAAAGGCTTCCGGGAGGATATCATCGAGGCTCGCACCGGCATTGAGCTTCTCTTTTAGATACGGGGTCATGGCCTTGAGTTCGGAATCACTCTTGGCATGCATCCCATCTTCAAGGGAGTTTATTTTATTTATAAGGGGGGTTAACTGCTTAAGCTCGCGCTCATTTTTACTGCCGAATATCTTAATAAGCCATTCTAACATGTTAATCGGTCCCTGTGACTACTTAATAGAATTCTTATTCAGGCTTGATACATAGAATAGCAGGTGTTTCATTTCAACAGATATCTTTTTCCTAGTGGTATACCAGCAACTCACTGGGAACTTATGTCAAGTGCATCCACAAGTATTGATGGGCAGAGCACATGCCCAAAACTCCTTGGATCGTCCCCTACTGCCAATACTCTGGAGAACATTTCATAGATATTACCCGATAACGCTGCTTCACGCACGGGATAGACCGGACTCCCTTTTTCCAGCAGGACCCCGTTGATGCCGACGGACAGTTCTCCGGTGACTGGATTTGCTGTGTGCATGCCCATGATATCGGTTACTTTCAGCACCAGGGGCAGATCCGCAAGGTATGTGGAAATCGGCGCGGGGGAAGGCTCCAGACAGAGGTGCCGGATACCGAGAGATGGCCATGACCGGTACCCGCCGCGTACCGAGCTTCCCGTGGATTGAGTACCGGCAAGAGAGGCCCAGTAAGTGTCATAGAGAAATGCTACAACAGTCCCTGCCTTTACCAGAGCGGTATTTAGGGAGGTGACCCCTTCTCCATCAAAGGGGCATGAGTCTGCCGCTCGAGAGTCCAAAGGATTGTCAAAGATGTTGATACAATCGGAGAAGCATTTCTTTCCTAGCTTATCCTTGAGGGCTGACTTGCCCTTGATCACGTTTTCTCCAAGAAATGCATCGGATATGAATTCAATCATCTCTGCAGTGCTTGTTCTGTCGAATAGCACAGGTATCTTTGTAGTCTTGAGCTGACGCGCCCCTAGTATCTCGGATGCTCGCAATACAGCGGCCTTACCCACCCTCTCGACATCGAACCCTTCAAGAAAATGGCTGAAATCAAAATCATAGCCTGATTGCACATCACTGTCCTGTCTTACCGTGACCATGAGGGAGGCTGCAATCGAAGTTACAAAAAAAGATGATTGTATTCCGTAGGAATTGATAATCCGGATCTCAGAGGATGATCTGGAAAATGAGGCCTTCCTGACATTCTCCACTCGCGGGTCTGCATCCCGAGCGGACTGCTCGAGATGTATAGCCCTCTGTATACACCCTTCCGGGCTCAGAGAGGCAATATCATGATCAAATGAATCCGCACTCGGATATCCGCCACGAGGGCTGGGAAATCGGTTATGCCCGTCTTTGAACTGATATCTGGCTGAGGTGATGGCTGCCTCGATCAGGGAATCATTTGCATCCTTACCATAGGAGAACCCGATAGCATTGTCTATGAGCACCCGGATACTTATGCCGCTCTCGGACGAACGGTTGAGAAAATCCACTTCTCCATGTTTCGATTCTGCCCGGATGGCATCAGAAAAGATACCGAATATCTCAAAGTCATTGATTGATTCATGTTTGAGAAGGGCGGCTGCCCTTTCCATGGTCTCGGCTAGTTTCACGCTTACCTCTAAAGTTCGTAAATGAGTGCAATCTCTCTGCAGTCCGGGAAGTACTGGCAGTGAATGCAGTCGGCCCAGATCTTGTTTGGAAGTTTTGCCTTGTCTACCTCGTAAAATCCGTTCTTTTTGAAGAAATCAGGCACATAGGTGAGTGTGAACACCTTCTTCAGCCCAAGGTCCCTGGCTTCCTTGAGACAGGCCTCCACCAGGGCGACACCATCACCTCTGCCTTGATATTCTCTCCTTACCGCAAGGGTTCGTATTTCAGCAAGATCAGCCCATGAAATGTGAAGTGCGCAGCAACCATTGATAATTGAGGGTTCCTCCTCTACGGTATTTACCCAAAAATCTCTAATCGTAGTATAAACGGAGTGGAGCGATCTGGGGAGGATAAGGCCTTCCTTCACGAACGGTTCAATGAGACTTTTTATCTCGGTTGCCTCGGCTATGGATGGTTTTCGTATCATACTAAAATATCCCATAAATTTTCCTACATAGAACACCAGGGACCTGAAAAGTCAAATATAAATAGCCTTTTTAATGTTCCAAGGCCGATCGTCCCTCGTGCGACCTGACAAGCTCCTTGGCATGCTCTATCACACTTGAGCTCGGCGAGTCGCCACCCATCATGCGGGCGAGTTCCATGACCCTGTCAGAGCTTCTCACACGTTGGAGGGTAGATGATGTGGTCCTGCCCTCTACTGTCTTGGTGATCACGAAATGCGAATCCGCCACTGATGCGACATGGTGAAGGTGTGTAACCACGATTGCTTGGGCATGCCCGGAAATCTCTTTGAGCTTGCGAGCGATGGCAATGGCAGTCTGCCCGCTGATGCCTGCATCTATCTCATCAAAGATCATGGTGGCCTCAGATGATGACTTTTGTTGGGCCTTTATTGCAAGCATAATGCGGCTCAGTTCTCCTCCGGATGCAATCTTGGCAAGTGGTAATATATTTTGGCCGACATTCGTAGAGATAAGGAACTCTCCCTTAAGGAGGATATTGGGTGAAACCGCTCTGCCTTCCTGCTCAAGGAAAATCTTATGTATTTCATCGAGCTTCAGTTGCTTGACTCTGAAATCAGTGCCCGGCATACCGAGGTCTTTAAGGTTAATGTTGATCTTTTTGCTCAGATTGTTCGACGCACGCCAACGTTTTTCCAGGAAAGATTTTGTCGTGTCATTGTATTTCTGGAGAGCTTCCTCTACCTTTATTTTTGCTGCAGAGGTACTGTTCCCTGACTCATCTAGCATGGAGAGCTTCTGTTGCATCTCACTTGCTAACCTTAAAAGACCTCCCTCATCAGCGCGGTGCTTCCTCTTAAGCTCACGCAAGGTGTTGAGCTGTTCTTCGAGGTCTTCAATGCGCTGTGGGTCATGTTCATAGGCATCTATCCTGCTCCTGAGCTCCACATGCATGTCCTCAAGCTGAGCCATAATCTCGTCCATGGAATGCACCAGCCTCTCCATGGATGGGTCATTGGTCACAATACGGTTTATTTGATGACGTGCTTCTGCAGTAAGGTCAGTGATTGAGGGGGTACCCGTATAGATGATCTCCTGGGCGGCCAAGGCGGTTTGCTTGAGTTCAGAGGCCTTTTGCGCAGTCTGGAGTTCCTGGGCAAGCCTCTCTTCCAGGCCTTCTTCGATGCGGGCTGCAGTCAATTCCTTGATACAATGTTTCAGGTAATCCTGTTCCTGCACAAAGGAATCAAGCAGATTTTCGAGCTCTTCGTACATCTGAGTTGCTTCGGCATATTCCTTATATGCTGCCTCAACCTTATCCCTGTTAATCCCTGCATAATCCTCCAGTATCCTCATGTGCTGCCTTGGGTTCAACAGGTCCTGATATTCATGTTGGCCATAGATATGAATAAGCCCGGAAGACTCTTCAGCAAGCACGGCAGCAGTTGTCAACTTCCCATCGATGTAACACCGGCTGCTTCCTGTCGGATAAATCTCTCTTCGCAAGACCATCTCCCTGCCGCCAACAGTAAACAGTGCCTCGATGATGGTATTTTCGCTTCCGGGCCGGATCAGTTCACGCCCTGCCCTGGCGCCCATAAGCAGGGTGAGTGCATCCAGGATGAGGGACTTTCCCGCCCCTGTCTCGCCGGTGATGCAATTGAGCCCCGGGGTGAAATCTATTTCGATCTCATCAAAGATAGCCATGGAAGAGATTTTTAAAAAATCAATCATCTCTCTTGCCACTTAAGCTTGTTTCTTAAAATCTCGAAATAATTACTCTGCGGGAATCTCAACATGACAGCCTTCCTGGAACCCCGCTTGACAAGAAGACGGTCTCCTGCCTGGAGCGGGTGTCCTTTCTGTCCGTCGAGTGTGAGATAAATATTGTCCGAGGCCTTGCCGGACTTCACTACAATAATCACCTCCTGGAAATCAGGGAGCACCAGGCTCCTATTGGAGAGCACATGCGGGCATATGGGATTAAGAATGATGGCGCTTACCTGGGGATGCACAATGGGCCCACCCGCGGCAAGGCCGTATGCGGTTGATCCGGTAGGAGTGGATATAATGAGACCATCGGCCCGATAACAGGTGATGAAAGTAGAGTCGGTCCATACCTCAATATCGATGATGCGCGCCAGGGCACCCTTGTTGATGACAACATCGTTAAGTACATGCTGTGATGCGATTGTTTCATCAGCCCTCATGAGTGTAACTTCGAACATAGTACGCTCATCCCTGATGTACTGGCCATTTTTCAGGGCATCAAGGGCTTGGAAAACCTCGTTTTCTGTAACTTCGGTAAGAAACCCGAGGTACCCCATATGGATGCCGAGAACAGGTATCTCCCTGGGGGCAGCCATACGAATGGCCCTAAGAAAAGTCCCGTCACCGCCTATGGCAACAAGGATTTCGGAATGCGTCCACACATTGTCGGTGTGATTTACCCTAAGATAATCAGCGATGTGGTTTTCAATAAGGCAGGCCAATCCTTTGTCCTGCATCCAGCGGACAACCCGCTCGGAAAGGGCAAGGGCTTCTGGGTTATCCTCTTTGCATATGACCCCTGCGATCATCAAGCACCATATACAAGCCTGTGTAATCCTTTGTCTAGCTTAAAAAACCATTTTGCCTTTATACTATTGAGACCTGAATGTATCACCGTTCAAGGACTGAAACCGATTCGATATGATAGGTCTGGGGGAACATATCAAAAAAACGTATAGACTTTAATCTGAATCCCTCTTGAATCAGGACAGCAATATCCCTCGCTAATGTTGATGGATTGCAGGATATATACACAATCCGACCTATTTTCATCTTTGACAGTACCTGGACGACATCCCATGCCCCTTCTCTGGGAGGATCAAGGACAACGACATCAAATGTAACTCCTTCCTGTTCAAGCCATCTTAAGGTTATCGCAGCCTCTTCATTTAAAAATCGTATGTTTCTACATCCGTTCTTCCGGACAATAGCAGCTCCTGCCTTTACCAGGTCAGGATCTTGTTCTACTGCGAGAACCTCATCAGCATGAGACGACAGGGGAATGCCGAAGTTACCGGACCCACTATACAAGTCAAGCAGCCTATGGGAACCTTTTGCACAATCAAGGACATATGCCACAAGATCCTGATTCACTTCTATATTTGCCTGGATGAACCCTCCGAAGCTGCTTGCCAGTGAGAACTTCCTATTATATACAGCTATCTCATAGGAACAGAACCGTTGTCCAAAGATTCGCCTGCTCCCTTGACCATTCTTTGGGAAATATGACAGGCCGCTCAAGGCAACATCCTGATACACACACCGGAGGATATCCACATCGCTTTTTAGTGGTCTGCCTTTCATAATAACCTGTACCAACACCTCATCCTGAGGTGCATGTATCTCAAGTGAACAGAGATCGGATATTGGATGGGTTCTCAAAATCTCACTCATCTGGTCCAACACGGTCTGGCAACGCTCATTCAGGATAAGACACCTCTTAATAGGCACAACAGCATTAGATTGCTTTCTGAAGAACCCTACTTCAAATCCATGTTCATTTGTACACTGCATAACGGCATGGCATCGATATCCGTATTCTCTTGAAGAGATCACCGGCTCCTCAAAGCACAGTTCGGCCCTGGGGTTTTTTACTTGTATCTGCGACTTCAATATTTCCTGTTTGATCGCTATCTGTTCGGGATACATGATATGCTGCCAGTCACATCCGCCACAGATTGTGAAATAAGGGCAAGGTGCCGTTACCCTGAACTGAGATGCTTCAAATAGTTCTTTCACATCAGCCTCAACATAGCTGGTATGCTCTTTCACGACGTATGCAGCCACCGTCTCTCCAGGTATGACCTCGGGGATGAAAACTACTTTGCCATCTCCTCTCCTTCCCACCCCCTTGCCCCCGTAAGCCATGGAATCGATGTGCAAATGAAAACATTCGGTATCCAAAAATAACTCCTTCGCATATGCATTACAGCATACGACCGAGGCCTTTGTATCTCCGGAATGGAATTATTGCAATGGGATCAGAGGTGCTATATGATGAATAGATGGAAGCAATCATTCAATGGCTTGTTTATACTATTGGTCAGCTGGGGTACAAAGGTATCATTGTTCTCATGTTTCTCGAGAGCACATTTTTCCCGATCCCGAGTGAAGTTGTGATACCCCCTGCAGGATATCTCGTCGCCAAGGGTGAAATGAACATATGGATCGTTATCATCTGCGGGGTCGTTGGAAGCCTGCTTGGTGCACTCTTTAATTATATGCTTGCCATACTTCTTGGAAGACCCCTCCTTTGTAAATACGGGAAATATATACTGCTCCCTCAACACCGATTTGATAAAATCAATTTATTTTTTAACACCCATGGGGAGATCAGCACCTTCACTGGCAGACTCATCCCCGGAATCCGTCATTTTATCTCGTTTCCTGCCGGTCTCTCTCATATGAATCTGTCAAGATTCTGTATATATACCATGCTCGGGGCGTGCTTATGGACGACCATTCTTGCCTACATAGGTTATTTTGTCGGCAACAACTTGGAGCTCGTAAAGCAATATTCACGTGCAGCATTCCTTGTTGTTCTCGCGTGCATGGCAGTCGTATTTATCGTCTATATTCGCTCGTACAGAAAGAAATCGATGATTAAAAATCGCGAAGCATCCGCTGACAATGAATGAATGAGGTCTCAATGTGTGAAACTTAGGATATCTGCTTGTTTTCTATTAACTTTGTTTAATGTCTTTTAATTATTGTTTGTTTTTAATAATCATTTCTTGTTGCAGACTATTGTACTTGACTTTTGTGGAAGATATGGGCTAAACTGTACTATCCCAGTTTCGGGAGGGTCTATGGGAAGCAGATATCCGTCTTCGGATTTCGAGATCTACACCCGAAAGATCAAAGACTACTCCCTCCTCACCCCGGAAGAAGAGTTGGATCTAGCTCGGAAATACAAAAAGGGCGACATTGATTCTGGCAAGAATATCATCACTTCGAACTTACGTTTTGTAGTGAAGATTGCCCAGCCGTATTTCCACCTTGGTTACGGTCCGCTCGAGGTCGTGCAGGAGGGGAACATGGGTCTTGTCAAGGCCCTAACCCGCTTTGATCCGGATATGGGTGTGCGTTTCATCTGCTATGGCATATGGTGGATTAAGGCCTACATCAAAAATTTCATCCACAAGAGCTACCAAGTGCATACAGGAAGGCTCACCCATGCCAAAGGCCTTGTCTCGCTGGACTGCACTGTTGCCATTGATGCCGAACATGAGGAAAGCCTGCTGGATCACCTTCTGTACGAAGGGCCCGACCAGGACGATTTCTACTCATACAAGGAACGGCATACCTATTTGCTGAACCTCTTGCGATCTGACCCACCCATCTTAAGTAAGCGGGAGGTGTTCATCATCGAAAAGAGGTTTTTCAGTGATCCGCCGGCCACCCTTAAAGATATCGCGAATCTGATCGGTGTTACCAGAGAGCGTGTCCGTCAAATTGAGATGAGGTCTTTACAAAGGATCCGGGATGCTATCGATAAACAGCACTCAATCCTTTCTGAAGACCTTCATATAGGGCACGAGTATCCGATGCGGAGGAAAAAGTTCTAACTCTCAAGCGAAGCCTGGGGCATTAATGCCTCAGGTCAAGCTCGTCGAATTTAGTGTATTCCGGCCACCATTTGAGCTTGATGGTCCCTGTTGGTCCGTTCCTATGTTTTGCTACAATAATCTCGGCTATACCTTTCTCCGGACTGTCGGGGTTATATACATCATCGCGGTAGATGAAGCAGATCACATCCGCATCCTGCTCGATGGCTCCTGATTCCCTGAGATCGGACATCATGGGCTTTTTATCTGACCGCTCCTCAACTCTTCGGTTGAGCTGGCTAATGGCGATGACCGGGATGTTGAATTCCTTGGCAATAGATTTCAGTGTTCGTGATATCTCGGATATCTCCTGTTCCCGAGAGTCGGTCCTGCCTTTAATAGCCATAAGCTGAAGATAATCCACCACCACCAACCGCACGTTCTCCTGAGATACAAGCCTGCGCATCTTGGCCCTGATCTCCATGGGGGATATCCCAGGGGTATCGTCAATATACAGGGGCGCTTCCGAAAGCTTTCCGGAGGCCTGAAGAAGTTTACTCCAATCTTCCTTTTTGAGCATGGACAATGATGAAGCGGAACGAACATGGCTCTGGTTGATCCAGGCCTCAGACGCCAGCATCCTCAGCACGAGCTGTTCTATGCCCATTTCAAGAGAAAAGACCGCTACGGGTAGCTGTTCGGTGACGGCAACATATTGTGCGATATTCATGGCAAGGGAGGTTTTTCCCATAGAAGGCCGACCGGCAACAATAATAAGGTCGGACTTATGGAGCCCTCCAAGCAACTGTTGGTCAAGATCATTAAACCCTGAAGGAACCACACCCTGGTCGATCTCGCCTTTAGCCATGCGGCTTAGGTTGTGATAGAGATCATGCAAAGGCACGCCGATCCTGGTGAGGCCGCCTTTCTTGTCCTTTACCTGCTTGTTTATGGCATAAATGATCTGCTCGGCAATGTCCAGAACATCAGAGACCTCTCCGGCGTGTGTCCTGACGGATTTAATGATCTCTCCCGCACCCGTAATCAATGACCTGAGGATGGATTTGTCTCTGACGAGCTGAGCATAATATTCAATGTTTGCGGTAGTTGGGATATTATCGGCAAGTTGAGATATATAGGACGCGCCACCAACCTTATCCAGCCTTCCTTTTTGCTCGATGGACTCGGTGAGCGAAACGAGGTCAATGGGGAGACCCTTGTCCATGAGGTGGATCATCTCCTCGAAGATGATCCGGTTTCGCTCTGCATAGAAGTCTTCCGGAGAGATGATCTCCGCAATTGTGTCAAGCGAAGAGTTCTCCAGGAGAACCCCGCCGAGTATATATTCTTCGGCCTCCCTGCTATGGGGAGGAGAAACCGGCGAAGAATCCATCTTACTCGCCTTGTGGCTCTGGGACCACCTCCACCTTTATATGTGCAGTCACTTCCGGATAAAGCCTAACAGCGACTTCGTGTGTGCCCACATGCCTTATCGGCTCGGCCAGGACGATCTTCTTCTTGTCCACTTCGAATCCCTTATCGTTGAGGGCATCAAAAATATCTGCATTCGTAACTGAGCCGAATAACTTGCCTTCCTGACCTACCTTAACCGTGAATTTCAGGGCAATTGATGAAAGCTCTTCGGCAAGCTTCGCTGCATGGTCCTTTGTCTTTGCCTCTGCCCGGATGCGTGCCTGGATCTTGTCCTTAAAGGCCTTAAGGTTGGTATCGGTTGCCAGCAATGCCATACCTCTTGGAATGAGAAAATTCCTTGCATAGCCGTCTTTTACCTTCACCTCTTGGCCAACGCTTCCCATGCCGTCGATCGTCTCTAAGAGTACTACCTTCATTGCATATCTCCTTTTGGTGTTCGTATCCTTTTCCTGAAGTCAAACCAGGTATCAAACAGACCGAATCCGGCTACAATAACCATCATATATATTTGGATCAAGATTAAAATGTAAATAGGCCATCGAATTATTCCAGGCCATTTGCGTACATCCATGAAAACAGAGATTATAGCAAGGCCCTGAAAGAAGTATACCTGCCCCACAATTACTAAAAGATTAAGCCCTATTGCCTGAACATATTTTTCCTGAACGAGAGTCAGCAATCCGGCAAGGATAAAAAAGGCAACAACCCAGTCAGGGCTTTTCCATTCTCGAATTGATATCGCCTTGTATCTCCATTTTATAATAAGCAGATTTATCCACATGATTATTGCAGCGCTTGTTATTACAATGGAGGGGAAAAGGGTTACAAGCCTTTCTTGGAAGATAGGCAATTTTTCTCTAAATTCGAATAGTTCGGAAGAAGAAAGGGCCCCTTCAGAGAACTTCTTCATCTGGCTTATCACTTCTGCAGCCCATCTGGTCAGAACTTTTTCCACATCCAGTCCGCTCGTATAAGACATCACGACAAAGCTTGCAGTAACCATTATAAAAATCAGTAAGGATGGTGCTGCTACGGCAAGACCTATGCTTCCTCTCTTAAGATAGAGATACATTATGAGTGCAGAAATGAGGATGACAGCGTAGAGCGAGGCACCAAATGAGTAGGCTGGAATTATCGACAGCACTAAAGGGACACACGCGATTAGTACAGGCCATCGCAGCGGTACCCGTTCTGCAAAAAAACAGTACATAGCAGGATAAATAACTGCGGCAGGCAAGGCTACCTCGGTTGCGGTGATAATCAAAAAAGAGAAGAGTAGGAACATCCCCGTGACGATCCACGGGAACCACCTGTCTCCACCCAAGAAGGGCATGTCGCTAATCGTGCACGGTGAAGGGAATAAGGGCCATTATCCTGGCCCTCTTGATCTCCGTGGCCAATTTCTTCTGGTGATGCGCACAGGTGCCTGTTATACGTCTCGGCAAGATCTTTCCCCGTTCAGTGATGAAGTCTTTAAGTATATGAGGTGCCTTGTAATCGATGGGCAGCGTCTTCTCTTCGCAGAACCTGCACGTCTTCCTCTTATAGTACGGCTTCTGTTTGCTACCTGTTTGAGTTCTTGGCGGTCTGTCCTGCATGTTAGGCTCCTACCTCCCCCTGTTCTGGTGCTGGTGCTGCCTCGGGCTGCGGCTCAACCTTCGGCTCAAGGTCCTGTCTTGAAACGTGCTTGTCGAGTTTCACGACTACGAATCGAATTACATTTTCATCGATCCGCAGGAATCTCTCGATCTCGGCGATCATGGATCCGGGGCCTTCCAGGTTGATAAGGAAATACTGCCCGCGCGATTTCTTTTTGATCTTGTATGTAAGACTCTTGAAGCCTAAGTCGTCAAAGCGGATGATGTCGCCCTTGTTCTTGCTGATGATTGTCTTCAGGCGGGTGGTCAGCTTTTCCCGTTCATCTTCCCCGATATCGGGGTTTAAGATAAACATAATCTCATAGAGATTCATGAATTCCTCCTTGTGGTTTTGTAGCCCCATTTAGGAGCAAGGAGCGCATTTTCATTATACTAAAGGTTTATCTTATGCAAGCATGAAATAAGATCAGTAATAACGTATGGTAAAGGCCTTGTATTCCTTATCCGGGTTCACTTTTTTGATATCAATATGATCAATCCTGGCACCCGGAGGACCCTGATAGCACCAGGAGAGCATCTTTTCAACGGACGAATCTTCCCCTTGAATATGGGCTTCAACAGCACCGTCGGGTGTGTTACGTACCCATCCTTTTATTTCGAGCTGATTCGCAACCTCTTGAGTTGATGCCCTGAACCATACACCTTGTACCCTCCCATGGATTATTAAATGAAGGGCATTCATAGCATCAAACCTCCTTGCAAAGTACCAGAAATTGATCTTCCGTGAGTATCCGAATACCGATTGAGCGTGCCTTTTCAAGTTTGGAACCCGGGTCAGCGCCCACAACAAGGAAATCGAGTTTCTTACTCACTGAATCTACAACATGAGCACCCATGGCCTCGGAACGTGCCTTGGCCTCGGATCTGGTCATAAAGGACAATGAGCCGGTGAAACATATACTTTTACCGGTGAATACGGTTACCTTTTGATTTTCTTTTGAGGGTATAGATATTGAAATACCGTAAGAAAGGAGCCTTGAAATAATTGTCCTGTTCTGCTCATTGGAAAAGAAGTCTTGGATGGATTGCGCAATTTCACGGCCAATGCCCCGGATATTCTGCAAATCATCTTTCCCGGCAGTAATGAGTGCATCCAGCGACTCGAAGTTCAAGGCCAGCTGCTTTGCTGCAACAGACCCGACATGCAAGATACCCAGTGCGTAGATGAAACGATCAAGTGTTGTGGATTTACTTGATTCGATGGATGCAAGGAGATTTGAGGAGGAGAGCTCTGCGAACCCATCCAGGGTCAAGAGATCCTCATTCGTCAGCGTGTAGAGGTCGGAGACGTCCTTTACCAGATTTCTTTCGACGAGCTGCTGGATGATCTTTCGTCCCAGACCCTCTATATTGAGCGCCTCCTTGGTCGCAAAGTGAAAGATCTGTTCTCGTACTATCGCAGGGCATGCTATGTTCACACACCTGAATATATTAACACCTTTCCTGTCTTTCTCTTGTTCATCTTGTTCATTATATTCCACGAGTCGCGAGCCGCATACCGGGCATACATCCGGCATCTCAAATGGCATTGAGCCATCGGGGCGCTTGGATCTCACCGGGCCCACAATCTCGGGGATCACATCACCGGCTCGCTGGACAATCACCGTATCACCTTCACGGATGTCTTTGCGCACTATTTCATCCCTGTTATGCAGGGTGGCCCTGCTCACGGTTACCCCACTTACCCTCACAGGGTCAAGCAGGGCTACAGGGGTGACGGTCCCTGTCCGTCCAACCTGGAGTCCGATCTTTTTCAGCACGGTTGTCACCTGGGTGGGGGGGAATTTTAAGGCAACAGCCCACCTGGGAGATCTGGCCTTTATTCCAAGCTTGTCTTGTTCAAATATGGAATCGACTTTTATAACGACCCCATCAATTTCATAAGGGAGCGCCTCCCGTTTTTCATGCATCGACTGTGCAAAGGTCCATGTCTCATTAATCCCGTGGCATAACCTCCTTTCGGGGTTAATTTTAAAACCAAGTTCACCAAGATGTGACAGAATCGAATATTGCGAATCGAGTCCAAGGGAAGAGGCATCGGAGACACCATAGGCAAAAAAGGCCAACGACCTTGAGGCAGTAATCTTGGGATCGAGCTGTCGCAGAGAACCTGCAGCAGCGTTTCTGGGATTTGCGAACAATGATTCTCCCCGCTCCACCCTCTCTTGATTAAGTTTTTGGAAGTCCGGTTTGAACATGACTACCTCACCCCTTACCTCAAGCAATTCAGGGTTCTGATCACCTCGAAACCTTAAGGGAATACTTCTGATGGTCTTGAGATTCAGGGTGACATCCTCACCGGTAACACCGTCCCCTCGAGTGCCTCCACGAATAAGCCGCCCTTGTTCATAGATCAGCTCCACTGCCAGGCCATCGAATTTAGGCTCGCAACAAAAAACGATTTCATCTTTTTCGAGCCACCGTGTAATCCTCTGGTGAAATGCGATTACTTCATCCCTGTCCATGGCATTATCCATGCTCAGGAGTGCCACTCGATGCGCCATGGGGGGGAACTCCTTGAGCGGTGCTGCACCTACACGCTGTGACGGAGAGTCCTGAGTAATAAGATCAGGGTGTTCTTCCTCGATCTTTAAAAGCTCACGCATGAGCTGATCATATTCGTGATCTGATATTTCAGGGGAATCGAGGACATAATAAAGGTGATTATGCCTTTCAATGACCCGACGGAGTTCGTCCAGCCGCTCTCTAATGTGGAGTGAGTCATTGGACATGGATGTCATCATATGACCCTGATTGACCTTTCTGTATAAAAATCGTGCTCTAACATAAAAAAGACTTGATCTAAAGAATATTATGATTAATACATATAAGAGCAAGGAAAAACATTAGGAATACAAGCACAACATACAAATGGTTGTTATAACGAGTGGATCCCTCGCCATAAGGAGGTTGTAATGGGAAAAGTTGTGTTTAACGTACAGGACCAGTTTCTGAATCAGGCACGGAAGGAAAGGGTTCCCATCATAGTTACCCTCGTAGACAATACAAAGGTAGAAGGATTTGTGAAGAGTTTTGACCCTTTCTGTATATTAATTCAGACCGAGAAGCCTATCCTCATTTATAAGCATGCAGTGGGACGGATTGAACCGGCAGAGATCAATTCCAAGCTGAAAGATTTCCTTGCAGGATGAGCATCTCCCGCCTTAGTACGTGCGGGGTTTTCTGGCTGATCCTCGCAGTATTTTCCAGCGTCAGCCCCGCACGTGCAGAAGTGTCGCTGAGTGTATCCGGCATAAGCGCCATAACCGGCGGAAATATATCACAAGCTGAGAAGATCGCTTTTGAAGATGCATTTTACAAGGCGTATCTTGATTTAGCCCTCAGGCAAGTACCGGGAAGCTCTTCTGTCGATCTTGCACAGAAGCTCAAAGGTTTTGTCGCCTCACGAGGGACCCAAGACATCCTCCAATATCAGATAGTGTCGCGTTCTCAACAGGATAATGTCCTTAACCTAAGCCTGGATCTCAAAATAAATGACACTCCTCTGAAGGAATGGCTCCAGACGCAGACGTTTACAACACCTCTTGGACTGAGACCTTTAATCCTTCTCGCCATAACAACCCGCGGACCCGGACCGGCCGAACGATATGAATGGTGGTCTGCAACTAAATCCAAGGGATATTCCCCCTTTGAGACACAGCTTGCCTTACGGCTTAAGAATGCAGGCGAGAATATATCCGACGTTCCCCAGCGCATCGCTGTGTTGCCTGCCGGGCCTGAACGGGCCCTTTCTTTGGCATCGATTTCGGGCGCCAGCCTTGTCATTACCGGATCTGTAACTCATAAATCTGCTGATTCAATTAATATTGAATCACGTATGGATATCTCGCTTATCGACGTCAAGACAAAGCAATGTCTTTTTAGTTCCGTCATAACCTTCAAAGGCACTGTTGATGTTAAAACCATGAACGAGCTTTTGATCACAGCAATCCTTGACCAGATAAGATCGGAGATCGTTAAAAAGGTGGTAGTCATACGCCCTGTATTGAATGAGAAAGGGCTATGTATTGAAAATATCAAGGATTATGATACCTATCAGTCCATGATGAACGCACTTCGTTCCATGGATGCAATTACCAAGATCACTGTTTCCAGCATTCAGGGTCATGCCATCTGTCATACCATCCAGATCAAAGGCAGCCTCCAGGATATCCTCGACGGCCTCAAGCAAAAACAGATCGCCCAGGCCGATATGATGGTAGAAGGTGACATGGCATATATACACATCCTCAATCCATAATGTTTAAATTATAAAGCCAAGCTCTCTCCGTAAACCATCAAATTTGTAATCCTCATGATAACCGTGTTATCTGCCGAAATATCTTAAAGTGTGAATAGGTATGCTCGCTCATTATATAGCAATAAATGATAAGCATAAAAACGAAAAGGAGCGGAGATATGCTCAATATGCATAGGATAGCCATAGTACTTGGCGTTCTCTGTTTTCTCTGGTTTGTTCCGGATAGAATATACGCAGAAGATACGGATGTCTTCGGCGGCGGTGTAGTCGATATCCCTCCGAATGTCCTTATCATTTTCGACAATTCGGGAAGTATGGGAGACACCATTCAAGTCCCGGGCTGGCAACCCATGGCTCCCTATAACTCAAGCACAACCTATACGGGTAGCTACAGCACCAATTTGATCTATTATCAGAATGGCAGCAGTTGGTCGGCGTTTGGATCACCGCAAGTAACTTTGAGCAATATTCAAGGCGCTTATCAAACAATCGTGAATGCTTGTGCCGGTTCAAGCGGCTCAAATAGCACTAATTGTAACACTGCCAAATCTAACGCGACAACAGCATACAATAATCTTACCGGCTCGACCGGAGAGTATATCGGGAAAATAAGCAAGACTTCTCCTTATTTCTGTTCCATAACAACCAGCCACGGAAATACGACGATATCATTACCTTCGACATCATATACCATTGCAACAGGGAATTATGTCAATTATTACGTAGCCAATCAAGCTAACAATAATGCAGAGTATGACACCAAGATCCATATCGCGCAAAAGACCATCTGCAACCTCATTAATGCCACTACTGGTGTGCGTTGGGGATTGATGACCTACAATCCCAGCGGTAACCAAGACCATGGCGGTGTGTTGGTGGCGCCATGTCAAGACTGGAGCTCCAACATAGCAACTCTGGAGAACACGATAAACTCATTAACCGCGCAGACATGGACACCTCTTGCTGAGACCCTGGCGGAAGCAGGACTCTACTTTGCCCGACAGAAATCGTGGTCCAACACCGGCTCTAATTACAGCTCCAACTATCCGTCGGACTATTCTACAGGAACGTATAGTACAGTCTGGAACCCGAGCAACCCATCCATAGTGCCTCCTGCGATTATGTGGAGATGCCAGAAAAACTTTGTCATCATCATGACGGATGGCGATTCGACCCATGATAACGGCATCTGCGCATCCGACTATAGTATTCCCAGCCCTAGTTTTTTCGGTGGTATCAACAATTGCAGCACGCACCACAGTACCATTACAGCCAGCCCTTATTTAAACGGGCAATACATTCCGAATTATTCTTATGATGGCACCCATACACTTGATCCAACTACTCAATTCTATGATCTTGTCTCTAATCCTAATCAAGTGGGGACGATCCCGCAAAGCACTTCCGATAGCGGGAGCTTCTACCTGCCGGATGTAGCCAAATTCCTCTACGAAACTGACCTTCTGCCAAACATCAATGATGCGAACGGTGGCCCCTTCGACAACAGCCAGTTTCCAAAGCAGCACATCGTCACCTATACCATCGGATTCGGGGCAGGCTTTACGGATTTCGGACGTTCAGCACTGATGATGACTGCTGATTCCAACCATGGCCGGGGCCAGTATTTCGAAGCATCGGGCAATCTCTCACTCCAGAATGTCTTTCAAACTATCATCACCAATATACTGACAACCAATTCCCAATACGTTGCCCCTGTTGTGCCCGTGAGCAGAGCCAATAAGACTTATGCCAATGATGCCATTTACCTGGGGCTCTTTTTGCCTAATGCAAACTCCCCTGGAGTCTGGATGGGGAACATTAAAAAGTTCGGTTATAGCGAGACCGGGCAGATTCTGGATGTAAACGGGAATCCGGCAACCGATACAAACGGGAATATATTGGGTACCGCGCAATCCGCATGGGTTCCCGTATCCGGAGGCGATGGCATGGTGGTGAATGCGGGAGGTGCTGGAGCCGAGCTGCTGACACAATCGGCCAGGAACTTCCTCACATTCAAGTCAGGTTCTTCCGGAAACACTTTGCTTAACTTTAACAGCACAAACGTGCTTCCTGCCGACCTCGGTCTGTCCACGACAACCCAGAGTGCCGATCTCATCAATTTTGCCACTGCAAGCGGTGTTTATGCCTCTAATAGCGGCGATCCAAAGGCACGCCCGTGGATATTCGGCGATATCGTTCACTCGCAGCCCTCTGTGCTTTATGATGCTACACACCATCAGAACGTAATCTTTGCCGGCGCCAACGACGGGTTTTTGCATTGTTTTATCGACAACGATCAAAATACCACAACCCTGACGGACGACACTGTCACCGAGTCCTGGGCATTCATCCCCTGGAGTATACTTCCTAACCTCCAATACCTGCCCTCCACGAACTCCTGTTACAATATTACCGGGGACACCAATCATGACTACTTTGTGGATGGATCGCCTGTAGTATATGCGAGCAGTAGTAGCGGTAGTAATAGAGACTATGTAGCTTTCAGCCTCAGAAGAGGCGGGCTGAACATCACGACAGGCGGAAATCTCACGAATCAGTATACCATCCTCGATGTCACCAATTATAATTCGCCTACTTTTGTTTCGTATATACCAACGAACATTTTAGGCACGACAAGTGAGCAGCTCGGCCAATCCTGGTCCACCCCGCATTACTGTAAATTGAGAACCGGCACGGACTCACATGGCAACCCGATTTCCCACGACGTACTTCTCATCGCCGGCGGCTATGATACGAACCAGGACCTCTCAGACCCAGGAGCGGGAGACAGCATGGGCAGGGCTATCTTTGCGTATGATCTTCCAAGCAGCACCGGTCCTGACAGCAAATTTAATTTTAATTATACGAACTATTCAAGCATGCAGTACTGTATGGTGGATTTAATGTCATACGATAATGACGGCGACGGTTGTGATGATACCGTCTATGCTCCGTCATTAGGTGGACAACTCTTTGTATTCAACGGCAGAAAGAAGAACAACGGCAGTTACGACGGCAGTTGGACGAAGAGATTGCTCTTCTCAGCTACTCCACAGGATGGAACCACCAGCACGCTGAAGAAATTCTTCTATGCACCGGAAGTTGCACAGGTGAATGAGAACGGTACGGTCTGTGACTGGGTATATATCGGCAGCGGTGACCGTGAGAACCCCGAAGATACAACTGTGATCAACAGGTTCTATGCAATCAACAACACATGGCCTGTGAGTTGGAGCGACAGTACCCCCATTACAGATTCGAATCTTACCGATCTGACGGCTGACAATCTCCAAAATGGTACTTTAACAAGCACCCAGATTCAGCAATTGATCCAAACTTTGGCAACAGGGCCTGGCTGGTACATTACCCTTCAGAATTCAGGAGAAAAGGTGGTCTCTTCACCCATCGTGTTTAACCAGGTAGTCTACTTCACTACCTTCAGTCCGACCTCAACCTCCACAGGGAGCGATTGCTGCGCAACGGGAACTGGTTCAGGCACCGGGAGACTCTATGCAATTAACTATCTGAACGGCGAAGCGGTATATGCGGGATTTAATCAAACTGGCTCGACGAGTGGGGGAGGTCCAGGGGCTACACCTACGCCAGCCGATAGGAGCACAACTCTCGGAGGCGGTATACCCTCACAGCCGACTCTTGTTGTCACCCAGCAAGGGACCTTCATAGTTGTCGGTACTTCACAAGGTACCGGATCATACAATACCAACGCTTCGTCAGGCCTAACCCGCTATTTCTGGATCAAAGGGACATCTGACTAAAGCCCAGTAGAAAGGTGATAATATGATGAAAATACCAAACAGAAAAAATATCCTAAGATTAATTGCGGCGCTGTTCGCAGTCATCTTGATCCCGCTCTCATATGCTCATGCGGACACCATCTGGGAAGGGAGCCCAAAGGCAATCCAAGGGAGCATCATGTATGTAGGAAAGCACTACATCGTCGTTGCAGAAAAAAAGGTGACCATCGTGGACACGACCATTGCAGGGAAGAAGCTTAAGACCCTTATCACGGATAATTACGGGAATGAGTACGACATGGGGAAGTTGCAAAAGGGAACCATTGTCTTTGCAAAGTGCTACGAAAATGATGCTATACAGAAAGACGGGTTTGTTGCTGCTGAAATACACATTGTTTCACATATCCTCGGCGCTGCCGACACTAAGGTCTACAAGAAGCTGATGGCCCCGAAGTGATCGGGATGAGGAACGGCCCTGCTGGACCTAATCTAAAGATCTCGTGATGAAACATATTCCAGATTCAACGCCTTTAAGACTGGCTGTGGAAGTTGCTTTTAAGGATGGTGAAGTGCTTCAAGGCTCTGCTTTAGGCAATGACCCGCAGCGTCTCACGGATATTTCTTAGCATAACATCAATTCCTCTTTCATTTTTGAGGCTCATTGCACGACTGTCTGCCCTGAAGGGAATACCTCGTATGCGCCTACGGTAACACTCTGATTATCTGTACTATCTGTCGCCACGATCGTATAATACCTGGTCTTTAAATTAGTCCCGTTGCCTGTATTCACTAGAGCTGGACCGATATTCGTAAGGGTCACGGTGACACTTGTCCCTGGCGGCAATGAATTCCCCGCCCCTGCCACGGTAGTGAATGTATTACCAATGCCATCAGACACCGAAGCAACTGATTGTGTATTTTCTATCAGGATAAGGTTTGCAGCGCTCTCGAGATCGGCAAACTGGGTGAGATACCTGCGCTCGTTTCCCGCTATTCTCGACTCCTGGACCGAGGATCTGATGATCATCACACCCATGATGATGGCAGCCACCAGGACGATGAGCACGAGTATGAGAACCACGCCTTCCCGGTCTTTCAGGACATTTTTCATCATATCAACGGCTCCCTGGCTCTGTTCATGGTGTAAATGTCTCGTTTAAGTCGAGGCTGTGCGGAATGGTTTTTTCATTCCATGTGATTGTGAGATTGACGTTTCTTCCTAAACTATTGGTATTCGGCGTCACCGATACCGTAGTTGTGATCGCATACGGCACACCCATCGACGTAACAGTCACAAAGTTATGTGTACCAACGGTCATTGAAGTGTTATTCACACCTAGTCCACGCAGATAATCAATTTTATCTTCAGCTATGTTCATAGCTTGAGTAAGCTGCATGCTGAAGTTATTGCTTTGTATGGAGGCCTGGTGCATCTTCAAGATCCCCACGAGGCCTATGGCAAAGACAAGAATGGCTACAACGAGCTCAATGAGCGTGAACCCGCTTGGCTTCTTATGAGAGGAATAAATGATCACCTTATCCATATGTTTCATGATTATTATCCATTCCGTCTGCAAATAATGCGCTCAAGTTGCCTGGTGACCGGTTGATGTGTCTGCGGATCAACCTGATCACTGTTTTTTATGAGGGACACCCGAATAAATTTCACCGATTGAGCAGGCACGATCGGGGTATATGTTGAGTCAAAGTAGGTGAAAGTCAATTGGGTAACATTGTTTGCAATGTACTGGGTTATATTTCCAGTAGGGTTGACACACGTCCGGGTAAGGCTTGTCCCTTGCAGACTATAGATGACATCCTCACCTATATCACTTGCGCCGTTCGTGGTACCATTACCGTTAAGATCCATCACGAGTTCCAGTGAGGATGCCCCGCTGGTATTGGTTATACCCTGGATTTGCTGTTTGGTTACGGAATAGTCCGGGTTAGCGCCGGAATTCATGATGTCAACGGATATGATGTCCATTGCAGCCCTTAAATCCTGCTGGGTGGCTACCACCTGGGTCTGTGACTGACCGGATGCTTGCTGGAGCTGGTAAGTCAGGTATACAGCCGCCATGAGCAGAAGCGAGAGGACCAGGACGATCATGAGCTCCACGAGTGTGACGCCTTTGTTGTTTTGTATTAGCTGCATATTCACCACGGTGCCGAGTCTAGTATCTGAATCATCCCGCCAACATTAAGGACGATGTACCTATTTTTCACTCCCGAGGCTGATGTGCAATTGATCATGACATAACCTCTCTGGGTTGTTGTAAAACCCCGAGAGTTTATACCTGAAGTGTTTGCATTTGACGCATTGAGGGGAAATCCATCGACTTTAGCTATGGTAGTATTTTTTAGCATGGTAGTTTGCGGAACAATCTGACTATTCGTAGAATCATGTATTTCATACCAGCCTCCAGCTTTATTAATCTGGATTGTGACTGTACGGCCTCTGGTTATGGCCTCGCTCCGGGCCCGCTGAAAATCGGAGAACATCTGCAGTGAAATGGAATCGAGGTTTTTTTTGCCGAACCAGCCGGACATATTCGGTATGGCTATTGCTGCTGTGATGGCAATGATTATGACGACAACCATCAGCTCAATAAGCGAGAACCCTGCTCTCTTGTTTATTTGATAATCCTGACCGGAATCTGTATGCAATCCAAGCCCTCCTAGTCCTTCCTAATAATTATCGGCAGGTAAATAGCCCAACTTAACATTGAATCCGGGTGACAAAGATGTAATCATTATCTCTCCGTGCTGATCCGTCCTGTATGTCTTTATACCCCGTTTTTCGAGCCGCATGACGGTTTGAAGGGATGGATCACCATATACATTATTACGGCCGCAACTGATCACAGCAATTTTAGGCCTTACTTCATCAAGGAACGGATCGAGGCATGACCTTATACCACCATGGTGGGCAACCTTGAGCACATCGGGTCTGATGTTCTTTCGCAGATGCGCAATAATAAGCTCGCCGAACATGTCCGCATCACCCATGAAAAGCCCTTTCATGTTGTTATCACCCGCCAGCACAACCACTGATTGCATATTTTGATCCAACTTCCCTTTTTGGGTATCAAACTGTGTGAGAGGGCCCAAAACTTCAAGGGCCATATTTCCCAGATAAAAACTGTCTCCAAGACAAACACTTTTCATTTGAATGGATCTCTCTTTTGTTATGCGCATAACCTCCTGGAAATTGGGATTGTCTATCTGTGAGGCATTTGTCCATACCTCTCTAACAGGAAATCGTTCCAGTATATAGGAGATCCCGCCAACATGGTCGGGGTGCATGTGGGTTATGATTACCAAATCCAATGATCCGATACCCCTGCTCAGAAGATGAGGCGCTACGATATACCTGCCCATATCAAACCCTGCCTGTCCAGGACCGGCATCGATGAGGACTGCATGGGGTCCTTTTGTCAAGAGAATACTGTCCCCTTGGCCCACATTGATAAAATCAAAGCAAAGTGGGCTTGCAACAACAATGCGGTGCTCTATGACGGGGATGAATACAACTGTGATACATAAGGCAGCGAGACAGATGTTACGCCATGCTGATTTTGCCGCGAAGAAGGCAATGATCAGACCTGCATAACAGGAATATACCCAATAGATCGATGATCTCGGCACGGCAATCAAAGAACCGAATGTATGGCTTGTCAACATCAGCAGGCCTATTGCATCCTCGGCGAGTGAGAATAAAAATAAAGCAACTGTGTGCGAGATGGGGAATATGATGAGTCCGGCAGTCCCAAGCGGCATGATAGCAAGACTGAAGAAGGGTACCATAATGATATTGGCAATGATACCTCTCCACGAGATAAACCCGAAAAGATAGATAAGTATGGGCATAGTGAATACGGCAACAACGATCGGGATAATTATAGAATGTATCCATTTTGGAAATGCAGCGCCCTTCTGGATCGTGGCGATAATACCCAGGACGGCTGCGAACGTGAGAAGGAAGCTCGCAGAGTATAAGGAATATGGCCATTTGATAAGGATGAGGATTCCGGCAATTGCCAGGCTCTCAAGAATATGCGGCTTCCGGAGCAAGAAAAGGCCGAGAATGACACAACCGGCCATGATGGCTGCCCTTAATGTGGGGATATTGGGCCCTACAAAAATAGTATAGATGATGACGCCTATGATCCCGCAGATCAGTGCTATGCGGGGCGTGTCAAGCCTGAGGGAAAGTGGAGGAATAATCCTCAAGAGGCTGAAGACCGTCGTATAACCAATAATTATGACAATGGTCATATTTAGCCCTGAGATGGCTATGAGATGTGATATACCAAGAGCATTGAAACAGTCTTGAATCGAATCCGTTATCCCCGATGTATCCCCGGTGAGCATGGCTTTCAACACCTCGGCATCGGGCCTGGCAAGTTGAGATAGAGAAGTGTTCACTGCATATCTAAGGCCGCTTGGTTTCATATATCTCTTGATGGTGAGGGCATTTGATCTGCTCACAACACCCGTCATCACAATACCTTTGGTCTGGAGATAGAGCTTGTAGTCGAACTCACCAAAGTTGCCGTATCCCGTCAGTGTTCTTAATTTTGCAACAGTACTCACTACAGAACCCGGCGCAATATCGGCAATATCTTGGTAGACACTTAACTGGGCATGTCCCCTCACCTTCTTCCCATCCACCATTACATCTTCAAGGACCATTCTATGGGTACCTCGAGAATACTCGGATGAGTACAAGACACCCTCAATCTGATACAACCCTTCATCGAGGGATACCCATGAAGGGGCAAGCCAGACTGAAACGATCCCCAATATAAGTCCTATGACGGCATGGATGATCCTTTGCTTAGAGAGAAGGCAAACAAGGATGACGGAGCAGAAACCCAGTGATGGGATGTCACGAAGCCACAGGAAGATTCCGCAACAGAGTGCAGTGAACACTAGGACAAGGGGATTGGACCGTCCTGTTTCATGTAACATGACAAGACCTCCTCATATTCAATGTTGAAGGAGGGTTCTTATCCGGTCTCAATGGCCCCGATGAGATCGGTTATGGACTCGACATGGTATTCCGACATGTATGAACGGATTCCATCTATAATCTTCAGATAGCAGAACGGATCCCTCAGGGCGGTGCTGCCGATCTGTACTGCTGTAGCACCAGCCAGCATGAACTGAATAACATCCCGGGCTGTTGAAATGCCTCCTGAGGCGAGAACAGGGATGTTTATGGTTCGATAAACATCCCATACAATCTTGAGGGCAACTGGTTTGATGGCCGGCCCAGATAGCCCTCCAACGATATTACCAAGAACCGGCCTGCGTGTCTTTTCATCAATGGCCATCGCAGGAAGGGTATTAATGCATGTTATGGCGTCGGCATGAGCTTCCTGCACTGCCAATGCAATTCCCGTGATATCGGTGACCATGGGAGAAAGCTTTATGATCAGCGGTTTTCCACAAACCCCGCGGACCCTCTTTACAAGACCATAGAGGCCCTCAGGATCTCTTCCGAACTCGATGCCGCCCTTTTTCACATTGGGACAGGAAACGTTCATCTCCAGGGCTGAGATCCCCTCCTTATCAAGGGCCTGGGCAGCTCTGACGTATTCATCTTCAGTTGTACCAAAGAAGTTCACAATAATATGGGTATCAAACTTTCTTAAGAATGGGAGCTTTTCCTCCAAAAAGATTGGAATGCCTACATTCTCAAGTCCAATGGAATTTATCATGCCGCAGGGGGTCTCTACAATCCGTGGTGTGGGATTACCCTCCTTTGGTTCAATGGACAGTCCCTTGGTGACGACACCTCCAAGCAGCCCCAGATTAAAAAACTCGGAAAACTCCTCCCCATAAGCAAAGGTCCCGGATGCACTCATCAGAGGAATTTTCAGTACAAGCCCGGAAGTAATCCTGACTGATGTATCCATGCTCAACTCCAAATGATCTCAAGGGCATTGAAAACAGGCCCTTCCCGGCACACTCTTTTATTGCCTTTTGTAGTTCTGACTGCGCAGCTGGTGCATGCACCGAAGCCGCATGACATACGTTCTTCCAGTGAAAACTCGCACAAGACTCCCGCCTTTGCCGAAAGCCTGGATACTTCCCGTAGCAGCCCTTCGGGCCCGCAGGCATAAATAAACATATCGTCACCTTTTTCTTTGTGCAACGTGATATCCTTCAATGCATCTGTTGCTATACCTTTATTTCCGAGTGATCCGTCCTCGGTCATTATGATAATCTCGGTTTTCGGGATGGCCTTTATCCGCTGAAGCAAAGGTATATCATATATATTTTTGGCCCCGATGATAAAACGACCGGATTTGATACGCTCTGCAAGAGAGAGGATCGGGGGCAAACCGGTACCACCGGCTATATAGATAATATCCTTTCCGTCATGTCCTGTGAATCCTCGTCCTAAAGGTCCAAGCACCTTGATGCTATCTCCCTCCTTTTTTCTGGATAAGAGTCTCGTACCTTCTCCCCTGATGCGGTAGAGCAACTCCTGATGCATGTTCTTCTGTCCAAGAATTGCCAGAGGCCGCCGGAGAAACGGATCATTCGCACTACTTACCTGCACCATTGAAAACTGCCCCGGCACGAATAATGGCATCTCTCCCTCAAGCTCCATATAAAAGGTTTGAGTTGCTACTTCGGCATTTCTTACAACCGTGCACTCCACATCCTGAGCCACATTTGATCTCAAATCCTTCACCATAATGGCTGCATCCTCGTTCGTATCAGTATAATATCTGTACCATGTGCTCACATGAGAAAAATCCAGGGATTCATAGAGCAATCGCGCCGGCACATTGGATTTTCTCACCTCCAAGACAGCATATATCTTGTCTCTAGCAACGGCGTCCATAAGTATCTCTTTTATAAGCCGCCTTGCTACGCCGCACCTGCGAAAGTGTGGGTGCACCGCCAGATTGAGGATGTGAACCATGGAGGTGAGTCTCAAGCCAAGACAATAACCGACAAGCATACCGTCCTCAACAGCTATTGCAGAGATGCACCTTTCATCTTCCAGCGTGTTGATAAATGTTTCCTCATCCCAGGGGGATGGAAATGACATGCACTCTATTTTTATTATGTCCGGGACATTCTCTGAAGATGCTTTGCAAATAGTTATAGAATCCATGTGAGCAGGAGTACAAGGGCCATACCCAAGATAAATACACCTACATGTGACTTCCTGGGCATCTCCCTGGAGACAAGAGCGGCAAGACCTATGATAATACAGGTAAATGGCATGTACATGAGCGGTGTAAGTGCTGCATCCGGTAGAGTTGTTCTGATAAGATGCGCCATGACCGCAAGTACTGTTACACATGAAGATAGCACTACAAACGCCACAATGAATGTCCTTGCAACGGCCCTTTTCATTACCGTTGCTACATCTTTTTCTGAGATCAAGCCGCCTGGAGTAATCAGTCTTTCATTGATAGTTCGCAAGCGTATATCAAGAGATCTGCCGACAAGGCTGACCGGTAAGCTCAAGAGAATCGACAATCCTGCTGCTGCAGTATGGTCCATGGATGAGCCTGCCAATACGGCCACAGGGACCGCAGCGGCAGTACAGAAGCTCTCATCGTTAGGAAGATAACTCCCCACAGGCGGGGCATTAAGCCATAGAAGCTCTAATGACGCCCCAATAAGTATCCCTATCTTCATATCCCCCATGAGAAAAGCAATAATCGGCCCCATAATCAAGGGACGGCTGAACATAAGCTGAAAAATGAAAACCCTGTCCAGCCAGAGGAGAGATCCTGCAAGCACACCCCAAAAACCTGATATAATCATAAATCTACCATATCAATTATAGACTTCATGTCAATAAGACGCTCTCGAGGTACGGACTGGAGCGTTACTTCCACTCCCTTGTCCATGAGTGTCTTCACCAAATCGAGGTCTTCCCTGTCCACCCATACTGAGTATGATAGCTGTTTTGAAGGGTTAGAAGCCTTGTTATTCCCAATATTGAGTCTGGTGAAGGTGAAACCACATGAAAATAATCGGTACGCATCTTTTATAGTAGATACGATTACCAAACATCGTTTTTCATTTAACTCCCGGTCACCTTGGAGGTGTACTGCATCTTTCAGGTACACGATCTTAAGTTTGATTCTTTCAGGTATTGCCATAGACATGATTGTCTTTTGAATCTGATCGCCGGCAAGTCCGTCATTGGCAACGATTATACCCTGTGCTTTTAAGTATGGTATCCAGGATTCGAGGATCTGCCCGTGAATAAATCTGTCATCCACTCTGACAAGTACTACATTCATTTTTCAGCCACGTTCGTTGCAAGGATTTCGGAAGCTATATGGATATTCTTAGCCCCCCCTTCCTTCAACATCCGCGCAAGTTCTCCTATATCTTTGCCCGATCTCTTTGTGAGCGCGGTGATTACCATGGGGAGGTTCACACCCGTAATCACCTCGATCTTTGCGTTTTCTAGGAATGAGAGACTTATATTGGAGGGAGTCCCTCCGAACATATCGGTAAGGATAATGACACCTGCGCCCCTGTTTACCTCTTTAATTGAGGTTTTAAGCATCTTGCGAAGGCTGTCCACATCACTTCCTTGGACAAAAGAGCACGCCTTGAATGCCTCTGCGGGCCCTACGATCATCTGGGCTGTATCTGCAAAAGCACGGGCAAGTTCACCGTGTGCAACAATAATAATACCGACCATAAACCAGGACCTCCTCAGAAGATATCACGATGTTTCAGCCTGCTCGGATATCCGGCATTTTCTATTGCTTCCTTGATCGCTTCGGCAATCGCTACTGATCTGTGTCTTCCTCCGGTACAGCCGATTGCGATGTTCAGATATGCCCTGCCCTCTTTTTTGCAAAGCGGGAGGATGAATGTAATAAGATCCTCAAATTTTTGCATGAACCGGGTATAGGTATTAAACGAGCTTAAGTATTCCTTCACCTCAATGTCAGATCCTGTCTTATCCTTGAGTTCTTCAATAAAATACGGATTGGGAAGGAATCTAACATCCATCACAATGTCCGAATCCATGGGAATACCTTTTTTAAAACCGAAAGAGCACACCTCAATATACATGTCCCTGGATCTGTCTTCCGTTGAAGTTATCTCTTTGATATGAGCTACAAGCTCATGGACATTCATCTGTGACGTATTCACAATAATATCCGCCATTCCTCTCAGAGGCGACATAAGGTCAATCTCTGCTTCAATGGCATCTAGCAGGTTCGGATAAGAATCGCTTAAAGGGTGCCGTCTCCTGGTTTCCTTGTACCGGTTTAAGAGGTTTTCTTTGCTTGATTCCAAAAAGATAAGCCTGACATTATCGGCAAAAGACCGAAGTCTAGAGATAAGCCATGGCGCCTTCTCTGCAAACGAAGGTGCCCCGACTCTCACATCCATACAGATACATACTTTGTGGATATTAAAGGAAGCCGAGTCATAAAGTTCCAAAAATTTATCCATGAGATCGATAGGCATGTTGTCCATGCAGAAAAAACCCTCATCCTCAATTGCCTTCAGGGCTGTAGACTTTCCTGAGCCGGATAACCCCGTTATTACGAGGATGAAGGCATGCTTCATGGGGCCTTTCCGCCTATTGTTTGAATAATACTAACAAGGGATCTTAAGAATACGGTTTGATAATATTGCCTTTTCTTCACCCCAATAACCCCTTTCTCCGTCGGATCTAGATATAACTCATTTTGACGTGTGTCAATGTGCATGTTCCCCATGAAATTCCTGACCTTTTGTATTCTTTCATCATGATCATCCCTGCAAGACAATAAAGATAAAGATTAAGATCTGACTTTCCGATTGGTACTGGCATGAAAGAGCATATCCTTTCAGATACAAGAATAGAAGTGTAACTAGGAGGCATTGCATGGATGTAACAACAAAAACAACTGGTGATACCCTTTTCATTAAAGTCTCCGGTGCTGTAGATACCAGTGCGGCCGAGATACTAAGGACAGAACTGAACAAGATTGCCGGTCAGAAACCGAAAAAAGTGGTGATGGATCTGTCACTTGTTCCCACCATGGGATCATCCGGCATCGGCAAGATTCTTATGTTCTTTAAAAGCCTGGATGGCTCTAAGGCAAGCTTTGAGATCAAGGGTATCCACGAAAACCTCTATAATATCTTCAAGGCTGTGAAGCTTGATAAGCTTTTCCCCATATCCATGAGGTGAGAACTATGGAAATCAGCACTGATAGCCAGGGCGTGATCGTCTTCAAAGGCAACCTTGTGGTGTCAAACATAGAGGTTGTACATTCAGCACTTGAATCGGTTCTCGAGGAGTCCTCACGAAATATCGTAATCGATATCAGCCAGGTTGAGGAGATCGATATTGCAGGGCTGCAGCTCCTTTTTTCCCTTAAAAAAACCTTTGAAGCTGATGGCTCGATGCACATCAGGTCTTTGAATCAATCCATCAGAGACATCCTTGACCTCTCCGGCTTCGGCGTTGCCTTGAAGGAGGCGCTTCCATGAAAAAGAAGATCCTCGTGGTTGATGACTCCGCCACACTACGGGCATCGGTAAACTACACATTGAAATCGGCAGGGTTCGAGACCATCAATGCAGTGAACGGGGCCGACGGGCTGGAAAAACTCACCGAAGCCCACAAGCTCGGTGATCAGATCGGTATGATCATCAGCGACATCAATATGCCGGTTATGGATGGAATCACCTTCATCAAGGAGGTGAAGAAGACACCTTTCAAATTTTTACCGATCCTGGTTCTTACCACTGAATCCCAGGAAGAAATGAAGCTCAAAGGCAAACAGGCAGGCGCCTCCGGTTGGCTCGTGAAGCCGTTCAAACCGGAACAGCTCGTATATGTTACTAAAAAATTTATGAGGTAAGTCATGGCAATGGATGAGCTCGTCAAGATATTCATGGAAGAGAGCGAAGATGAGATTCGTGAGCTGGAGTCGGGCCTTATCAGGCTTGAAGAAGAGTGTGAGGATGAAGACACTATTAACAGGGTCTTTCGAGCAGCCCATACCATCAAGGGTTCCGCAGGCCTTGTCGGATTTGAGAATGTCAGCAATTATACCCATACTATTGAAAACATCCTTGACAGGATCAGGAAAAAGGATCTGACCATTACAAAAAAGCTCATTTCCACGCTGCTTTCATCGGTTGACTTCTTAAAGAGGATGATCGCCGCCGGCAGTGAGGGTGAAGAGATCGATAAAAATGAGATTGAGCAATCCACTCAATTGCTCAAACGGTTCTCGGGTGTTGCTAAAACCGCCGCTGACAGCCTAGCGGCGCAGGTAAAAGCAAAAGACAAGATCGGAGAAAAAGTCCTCTCGATCACCATGAAGTTCAGGCCGGATATCCTCGCCACCGGCCAGGACCCTATCATGCTCATTCAGGAGCTGAAAGATATCGGCGAAGTCATCGAATCCAGAGTATATACCGATTCTATCCCTGACTTCTACAACCTTGTACCCACGATCTGCTATACCTCCTGGGAAATCATCATGAGCACAAAACGACCCATTGCTGATGTGAATAATGTCTTTATCTTTGTAATGGATGAGAATGAGATTTCTATTGTCGACATTTCATCCCAGTACAAAGAAGGTGTTGACCTCACATTAGCGGAAAAGCCGATTGGCGAGATCCTGGTGGAAAAAGGCCTTGTTAAAGAGAGAGATGTTCAAGAGGCGCTCAAAGAGCACAAGACTACGGGCCAGGCCCTTGTTGAAAAAGGTAAGATATCAAAGGATGCCGTTGAGAAGATGGCACTTGCCCAGTCCCAGAGCAGGAAGATTACAAAATCCTCCACAATCAGGGTTGATACCGACAAGTTGGACAAGCTCGTAAATCTGGTGGGTGAGATGGTAATCTCCGTTGCCCGTATGTCACAATGCGCCAGCGAGATCGCCGATTCAACGCTCTCCCGTTCCCTGCAAGGGGCTATAGCAGCACTTGAGCGTATTTCCCGAGACCTTCAGGAACAGGTTATGAGGGTCCGTATGGTGCCGGTTGAGGGCACATTCAACCGCTTCCGCAGGGTAGTCAGAGACCTTTCATTCGAACTGGGCAAGAAGATAGAGATAAAGATGTCCGGAACCGAGACCGAACTCGATAAGAACGTTATAGAACAGATCAGCGATCCATTGAAGCACATGATCCGAAACTCCATTGATCACGGCATCGAATTACCCGAAGAAAGACGTCGCATAGGCAAATCAGAGGTCGGTACTATATGGCTCAAGGCATTTCAGCGTGAGGGTAATATCTTCATAGAGATATCTGATGACGGCAAGGGCATCGACAAAAAAAGAGTGCTGGCCAAGGCTATTGAAAGAGGTCAGGCTGAAGTGGGAAGGTCCTATGGCGACAAAGAGATCTTCGATATGCTCTTCGCACCGGGCCTGTCTACAGCAGAAAGTGTCAGCGAGCTTTCCGGCAGGGGCGTAGGCATGGATGTGGTGAAGCGAAATATCGAAGAGCTTAGGGGCAGCGTAGAGATCTCCTCAGAGGATGGCAAAGGCTCTACTTTCAGAGTGAAGCTGCCTCTGACCTTGGCTATTATTGACGGCATGATGGTAAAAGTCGGTTCGGAAGTGCTCACTATCCCGCTCTCAGTCATTGACAAATCCGTGCGGCCAGCCCGGACCGAGATCAAGACCGTTGAGGGTAAAGGTGAGCTTGTGGACATCAGAGGGGACTACCTCCCGCTGGTTCGGCTCTATCAACTCTTCAACCTCCCCTCCGTCAAGATCGACCCTACCGAAGCGCTTGTTGTGGTCCTCCATGGTGCTGAGAACAGGTTCGGCATTCTGGTAGACGACGTTCTTGGTCAGACACAGGCTGTGATCAAGAGCATAGATAAAAATTTCAAAAAGATAGAGGGTACATCCGGCGCCACCATCCTCGGTAACGGCAGGGTTTCATTGATCCTGGACGTACACAGTATTGAGCGTATGGCGTTTAATTCATGAATAATTTCGGTATGAGAGATTTTACAGAAAATTTTTAAGGCAAAGGAGTCATATATGGCACTAAAATGGAAGCTCCGAGAACGGCTGGCATTTCTTGTACTATGCGCTGGCTTGATTCCACTGCTCATTGCCATCATTTATGTTGGAATCAGCACAAGCAGCTTCATGCAGAAGCAGGCTCTCTCCTACCTCAAGGTCAAGGGTGATGCCTTTGCCAGAATGGCCGAGGTGCGTAGTGCGGCCATTGAGGGGAATCTTGATATTATCAAGGAGCAGCTCATGAAGTCCCTCAAGAACGACCTCATTAACGAGGCCGCAAAGGAGCAGTACTTCCAATCAGGCTATCTTCTTATCTTCCAACCGGATGGTATGTGCATTTACCACCCCAAGGCCGAATTTCGCAACAACAAGACCATATACGACACCTATGACTGGGCCAGGAAGGGAGTTGGACAGAAGCAAAGGATCATTTACTACACCATTGAAGGCGTCGATAAGGTGGGCTATGTGACATACATCAAATCTTTGAACTGGGTCTTATTGGCTACAGCCCCCGTATCAGAGTTCCTTGCCGATGTCCGAACCCTGCAGCTCCATATGTACATATTCCTCGCTATTTCCTCTCTTGTCGCAGCCCTCATAGGCGCTGTGTTCGCGGGCCGTATCGCAAAGAGGGCAAGGGAGATCTCCAACACCATGATGGACATCGCCCAGGGTGAGGCCGACCTCTCCAAGAGGCTTCCCGTGCTCACCACCGATGAGGTCGGCGATATCGCCTCCTGGTTCAATACCTTTGTAGGAAACCTCGAAGAGGTCATCACTAGGGTGAAACACTCATCGGAACAGGTAGATTCATCCACCAAGGAAGTGGCGGCCGGGGCTCAAGGTCTCTCCCATGCAACTCAGGAGCAGGCATCCGCCATTGAAGAGGTAGCTGCAACCATCGAGCAGATGACGTCATCCATCAAACACAATGCCGAGAACGCCACAGACGGCCGCCAGAAGGCGACTGAGATGGTACGCATGGCCAATGTAAGTGGTGAATCAGCGCAGGAACTGGTAAGGGGCATGAGCGAAATCTCTGAGGCATCCAAGAAGATCGGAGATATCATCGTCACAGTCAACGAGGTGGCCTTCCAGACCAACCTATTGGCCTTGAACGCAGCTGTTGAGGCAGCACGGGCTGGTGAGCACGGCAAGGGTTTTGCTGTTGTCGCCGAAGAAGTGCGTGCTCTGGCCCAGAGGTCAGCCGATGCTGCACGGCAGATCAAGGCCCTGATAGAAGACACGGTCAACAAGATTAGTGCAGGTGATGTTATGGTGAAGAAATCCGGTGAGTCCTTAGAAGAGATCATTAAACATATCCAGGAGCTCTCACAGGTCATGGAGGAGATAGCTGCAGCAAGTAGCGAACAGGCAAGCGGGGTGGATGAGCTGAACCGGGCGATAACCCAGATTGACACCACCACCCAAGAGAATGCATCCACGGTGGAAGAGCTCGCAAGTACTTCGGATAGCTTAAGCAACGAGGCAAAAGAGCTTTCCAATACGGTTGCACGGTTTAGGGTTTCCAAGGAAGAGCAAAGAACAAAAGTGAAACAAAGTTCCTACAAGAAACAGCAGCCTGTTAAAGCAAAAGTCGAGCCCGTAAAGGCAGCCCCACCCGCTCCGGATTTCGAAGACGACTTTGAGGAATTTTAATATGGGGAGTGCATCCATGGCTAAGCAGATTGAAAAGGCAAAAGCACTGTCCAATCAGTATGTAACCTTCCAGCTCGGGGCGGAGACCTATGGTATATCCATACTCAAGCTCAATGAGATTATTGCATACCAAAGTTGTACCACAATCCCGAACGTCCCCAGTTTCATCAAGGGGGTGCTCAATCTCAGGGGGATTGTGGTGCCTGTCATTGACCTGAGAGAACGCTTCAGCATGGAGATAAAGGACTATGACCAGTTTACGGTAATCATGATCCTGGATGTATCAGGCAGGATCATGGGGCTTGTGGTTGATGCCGTGAGCGATGTCATTACCCTCAACCGTGAGGATGTTAAACCACGACCACATTTCTCTACAGGGATCAGCACCGGGTTCATCCAGGGAATGGGAATCAAAGATAACAAGTTCATCATCCTCCTCGATGTTGACAAGCTGCTCTCAGATGCGGAGTTGAACATGGTCGATGGTGTATGACAACTACGTTGTGCGCACAATCATTTTCCATATCCGAAAAAGAGTTCCAGATCTTCAGGGAAATCATCTACCGGGAGACCGGTATCCATATGTCCGAGAAGAAGAGGAACCTGATTGTCGCACGACTCGCCAAAAGACTCCGGGCACTTAACTTACAGACTTTTTCAGAGTATTACGAGTATCTTAATAATAGTTCGGACACGAGAGATGAGTTCAACAACCTCATCAATCGCATAACCACCAATAAGACCGATTTTTTCAGGGAAAAGCACCATTTCGATTATCTTATAAATGAAGTCTTTCCGGCGTATATCGAGGAAGCAAAAAAAGGCAGAGAGCGTCGATTAAGAATCTGGTCCGCCGGCTGCTCATCAGGCGAGGAGCCTTACACCATCGCCATGGTCGTTGCGGATGCCTTCAAGGTCGAACGGGGCTGGGATCTGAAGATCCTTGCCACAGATCTTGATACTGATGTGTTGACGAGGGCCATCAGCGGTGTCTATACCAGCCAGCAAATCACGCCCGTACCAATAGGCTATTTATCAAAATACTTCGTAAGATCTACTCAAGGATATGAAGTCAGCCCACACATCAAAGCCATGATTTCTTTTAGAAAACTGAACCTGATGGATACTTTATACCCCATGAAGAAACCTTTTGACATCATCTTTTGCAGAAATGTGATGATCTATTTTAATGATGAGACCAAACAGGACCTCATTAAAAAATATCACAGCCATCTCAAGAATAATGGTTACATGTTTGTCGGACACTCAGAGTCTCTCATGCATATGAAACACCTCTTCAAGTTCCTCAAGCATACGGTTTATATTAAGGTATAGCATGTATAAAAGGCATAGCGATAAGTTCAAACGCACCATGGTAATCATATACCCTGGAGAATTCTATGTTAGCTCATCAGACGTTATTGCAACGGTGTTGGGCTCATGTATCTCGGTCTGTATCAAAGATATAAAGACCGGCATGGGGGGCATGAACCACTTCATGCTGCCTGGGGATGTCCGTTCCGAAGACATGTTTTTGTCGGCATCTGCGAAATACGGTATGTTCGCAATGGAGCAACTTATCAATGACATACTCAAGAAGGGTGGTTCACAAAAGCACTTCCAGGCAAAGGTATTTGGCGGCGGCCATGTGTTGAACTTCCGGAAGACGGACGGCAATGTGCCCGAATCGAACATAGATTTTGTAAGGGCTTTTCTGAAAATGGAGCAGATTGAGATTGTAAAAGAAGACGTTGGTGGCTATACGGGTAGAAAGATCCTCTTCTTCCCCGATACAGCCAAGGTACTACTCAAGAGGCTCAAGTCCACGGTAGACTCCAAGATCATAGAAGCAGAGCAGGCATATAAGACAAAGCTCTTCCAGGAGAAGGAAAAGCTCCAGGTCGATGGTGGAGAACTGACACTATTTGAGTGAGACAGATATGGATAAAGTGAAAGTACTCATTGTAGATGATTCGGCACTCGTGAGGAAACTCCTCAAGGAAATCCTCGAGTCAGATCCTCTTGTCGAGGTAGTGGGGACAGCCCCTGACCCGCTCATTGCAATCCGCAAGATCAAAGAACTCAAACCCGATGTGCTGACTCTGGATATCGAGATGCCCAAGATGGACGGGCTCACCTTCCTCTCAAGGCTCATGCGTGCATCCCCCATGCCCGTGGTCATGTTCTCATCTCTTACCGAACAGGGCGCGGATGCCACCATGAAGGCACTCTCCTTGGGAGCCATCGATTTCCTGGCAAAACCCAAGGTCAAGATAAGCGAAGGCATCGAAGATCTGCGGATCGACCTTTGCTCCAAGGTCAAGGCCGCATCCACGGCTAAACTGAAAAAGGCCGTATCTCCCTCGAATCTTGTGGTTCCTCCGAAACTGGGCATGGATGCCGTTATCAAGGCAGAAAGAGCTGTCCCAGTTAAAGAAGGAGAAATAATATTTATCATAGGTGCATCGACCGGTGGTACCGTAGCACTGGAACAGATCCTCAACAAACTCCCTTCCGATGCTCCGCCTACCTTGATTGTACAGCATATGCCCCCGGTTTTCACCAATTCCTTTGCCAAGAGGGTAAACGGGCTTTCTGCCATGACCGTCGTAGAAGCCAAAGATAATGACGAGCTCAGACAGGGTGTGGCGCTGATCGCCCCGGGCGGCAAGCATATGATCGTAAACAAGGGACCACGAGGCTATTTTGTAAAGATAAAGGATGGGCCGCCCGTAAATCGGCACATACCTTCAGTGGATGTATTGTTCAGATCGGCAGCCAATACATTAGGTCCCAATGCACTGGGCGTCATTCTTACCGGTATGGGTGATGATGGGGCACGAGGCATGCGCGAGATGAACCAAGCAGGAGCCTTTACAATAGCACAAGATGAAGAAAGCTGTGTGGTCTTCGGCATGCCCAAGGTGGCCATCGAGATGGGCGGGGTTTCCAAGATCCTCCCCTTAAGTTCTATTGCCGGATTTATCATGAATATTTGTAAACATGAGAAGGTCGCATAAAAACCACCTTCAGCACCGGAATCGGGTCACTCAAAAGGCCGTGCTGTTATGAAATTAGTACGTAATATACTCATTATTGATCCTGATAAATCTTCACGGGACCTGGTGCGAAAGCTTTCCCGAAAGGGATTTAAAGCTGCTCATGCATCTTCTCCAAAAGATGGCTTGACTCAAGTAACCTGTGACAAACCTGATCTGGTTATTCTCTTTCTTGATCCGTCAGATGATTCAGGGCTTATCCTCCTAAAGGAGATCGTTCAGATAAATCCGATGACCAAGATCATCGTAACTGCCGAGCGAGTGGATGGTTTTCTCTCCGTGGAGTGTATGAGGCTGGGCGCCCTGGATTATCTCATAAAACCCTTAAGCATCGCATCTCTCCTCGAGTCAATACAGATGATACAGGATCATCAAAAGTCTTTTTGCTTAGGGATAAAACCTGACAGTGAGAGTGTCATACACGAAGTAAAGACCATTACTTTCGGGAATGATCGAGAGAGAATCCCTTATATCATAAACCAGGCCGTCTTGAATGCCGGGAAAGTCTGCAGGGATATAGAGATGCTCAAGATAGCACTCAGTGAGATCCTTCTCAATGCCATCGAACACGGTAATCTTGGCATCTCCATGGAGGAAAAGGCAAAAGCGGTTAAAAAAGGCACCTTTGAGGAACTGGTTAAACAGAGGAAGATAAACCCGAAATATGCAAACCGAGTCGTGACATTTAATGTTCACATGGACCAGGACTTCCTCGAATATTATATCACCGACGAGGGTGGGGGGTTCGATTATAAAAAAAATTTCGATACAGACCCTAATGCCCATATCGGCAGTGGACTTGGAGTGCAGATTGCCAAAAGCTTCTTTCATGAGGTTGTTTATGAGGGCCGTGGAAACAGGGTAAGACTTCTCTATCGTAAAGACAACAGTAACTGGTTTTTACATGATCAGGTGCCCATATTACATAATGATTTTATTGTACAGTTTACAAAATCATTTCCTTCAGGCCTTCTCGTGGTGTCTGACCAGGATTGTATCATCATCTGGAACATGACTGCCCAGAACATTACATCGACCAAGGCATCCGAGGTCTTGGGTAAAACCGTTACTGAGGCACCCAAGATTGTGAGAGACCTGCTGGAAGATAATAACAAGCAAATAAACCTTGAACTCGGAGATTTTGATCTTCGCTATATTGAAAAAACTATCCATACCGTTGAACCAAAAGCAGGTGGTAAATTTAGAGTTGTCCTTTTTTCGGATGTTACGGATACCTTCAAACAGAAAGAAGCGATGGAGAGGCTCCTCATGGAGAGTGCAGAGACAAGAGACCTCATGGAGGAGCAGGCTGCAAAACTCACCATCACCCTTGCTGAAATGGAAGAAAAGAATGAGATCATCCATGCGCAGAACCAGCGGATGATCGACGAGCTCGAGATGGCGGCCAGACTCCAGAAGAGCCTTCTACCAGATACTTTTGAGAATAAGAATGGGGTGAGCTTCACCTGCAAGTATATCCCCTCCATTCATATAGGCGGTGACCTCTATGACGTAGTAGACCTAGGGCAGGGTCAAACCGGCTTTATCATCGCCGACGTCTCGGGTCATGGTGTGGCTGCTGCCCTCATTTCATCCATGTTCAAGATGAGTTTCCACGCGTTGGCCGCTACAGTGGCAAGCCCCACCATCCTCATGCATATGCTCAATGGTGAGCTGAAACCGGTTCTTAACGAAGACTACATTACAGCATTCTTTGTATTAACAGACAGGCATGCCAAGAGCATCACCTACTCCAACGCCGGCCACCCTACCCCGCTGCTCTTCAAGAGATCCACCGGTGAGATCCTAGAACTCGACACCAACGGTTTCTTTCTTGGCTCTTTTGAAGATGGCGGATATGAAGAGGGGTGTGAAAGCAACATTGAAATAGGTGATGCCCTTCTCATGTACACCGATTGCATATTGGAGACCGAGAACGCCTGCAGTGAGCAATACGGCAAGGAACGTCTCATTCAATGCTTCTATAATGCCATACAAACCCTGCGAGGCAATGAGGTCATTGACGTAATTGAAAAGGATGTGCGTGCCTTCAACTGCAAGGACACCCTTGATGATGACTTCACGGTCATGCTCTTGGAATTTTGGGAAGAGGTGCCTGCAAACGAGTCCCTGCCTGAAGAAGATGCCGGCGGGGGTTTTGTGGAGTTCTGAGCTTGTAGGCACGGCTTGAAGCCAAAGAAGTTTTTCGCGCCCAAAGGCGCTCCTACAATCATTTGGTACCCAAGTACGGATTAAAATATCCTCTGCGTAGCGGGATGCTCTCGATGAGATGTTTGATCCCGATGCCGGCAGGCAGGGTCTGACCGATCTTCTCCAAGTATACATCAGGGTCCATATTGAGGTTGCGCCACTGGATCATATCAACCCCTGTTCGTTCTAAGAACTGTTTCAGGGCCTCCACTTCTTTAGGAGCATCAGTAAGTCCAGGGAAGACAAACAGGTTCACCGACACGAACCTGTGCCTTTTCTTCATTTCAAGTGCGCTCTCAGCAAGGGTTTCAATAGAATACGATGGCCGGAAATATGCCGCATAGGTATTGTTCCTTGCAGAGTTCATGCTGATGCGCATGCTGTCAAGCCCTGCATCGGCGAGCTCGGCAATCTTGTGGGGAAGACTAGCATTCGTGTTCAGATTGATGGTGCCGTGGAAAGTCTTTTGCCTGATGAGAATGATTGCGTCTCTGATAGTGTCGCTCGCCATGAGCGGCTCGCCCTCGCAACCCTGGCCAAAGCTCACTACCGGGTCTAAAGCCTGATTGATATGTTTCAAGGCGACCTCAGCTATTTCCTCGGGTGTAGGCACAAAGGCAATCCTCTCCTGGGGTGATGGCGGCCGGCCAGAGGGCTGTTTGGAGATACATCCCATACATGATGCATTGCATGCCGGTGATGTTGGCAGCGGAGCCTCCTCCCTTCCCTGGAACAAGTTGAGTGCCGCCGGGCAGCCGTATACCGTAGCACAATGGCTTAGGTGCGAAACCAGTCTGTTGTGCGGAAAATCCCTCTTCCATTGTCTAATTCCTTCCCTGACTTTCTCCTGGTCAAACATGTCCGGGTCCTGTCTTCGGGAGGGGTCGGTACGTAATGCTGTAGTTACAAACCCGTCATTCCATCCCAAGGCCGTATAGGCGAACAAGGGGAGTTCAGCAACACCCTCAGCGCATTGCCAGGCTGCAAGGTAGGTCTGGGTGTGTGCGGCAGGAAGAAAGGCTGCAACCGCGTAGACAGGACATGATCCGTCAAAGGGGTTTTCCATCAATACAACAATCTCTCCGGTCTCCCAATCATAACCTATGGGATGTCTTCCAGGTAGCACATAGAGCTGAGCCCCCTTGGGCAAAGGGATCATGTCTTCCTCCTGGACAGGCAGGAAATAATCTCCGCTGCGGCCCACCATGGCGAGCCCGGGGAAATCCATGATGTTTCCATTGCAATCGGCGAAAACAAGGTTGGGCATGGATTCATTCATGGGCAGGACTTAATTCATGTGATATCCGAATGCAAGAAGATCCTTCTGTTGTCAGATCATTGTTTTTGTAATTTTCTCGTCTGTAGTCACTATTCACCACTCACAAGTCACTGTTCACTCCATCCCGGGGTATATCACCCCACCCCTGGGGAAAGATACCCCACCATCATGGCCTATTGTAGGCAGGTAACTTAATTTAGTTAATAATATTATATTGTTAAACCTATGGTATCGAAATTGCCTAGAGAATAACGGCTGATCTTTTCAGCTTAACATTGCATGGAGGAGGTCCATATGGGTGATCAATCGCAGAACATGTATGACCTGCAATCCGTAACGATCGCAAGGGCATTGCCTCAGATAGCAGATCACCGCCTGTTCCAGCTAAAGCTCGATAATGGCTGCAGATGGGATGAGTTCGGGCATCAACCCGGCCAGTTTATTGAAGTATCAATCTTCGGCAAAGGTGAGGCACCCATCAGTATCTCATCTCCTCCTACCAGGTGCGACACACTTGAAATCTGCGTGCGCCGAGCAGGAAAACTTACGAACGCATTGTTTGAGTTGGGCAAGGGTTCAAAACTTCACATCCGGGGTCCCTACGGCAGGGGCTTCCCGATAGAAACACTGAAAGGTCATAACCTTCTCCTCGTTGCAGGTGGCTTGGGGCTCGCACCTCTTCGTTCGCTTCTTCTCTATGTGCTGGACAGGCGAAGCGAATTTGGTGATCTCATATTTATGTATGGAACCAACAGCCCGGACAACGTATTGTTCAAGTACGAGCTCTTGAGCTTTTTCGACAGAGAAGACATCAAGTATCTCTACAGCGTCGACCGGGACGATGAAGGCATCTGGAAGCAGTATGTGGGAGTGGTCACCGGGCTGTTCGACCATACGGCCATTTCTTCTGCAGACACCTATGCCGTCTTGTGCGGTCCTTCCATTATGTACCGTTTCGTTGTGGAAAAACTCCTGAGGCTCGGATTTTCCAAAGAACATATCTACATGTCGCTGGAGCGCATGATGAAATGCGGCGTAGGCAAATGCGGGCACTGCTCCATTGGGGACAAGTACTGCTGTACCGACGGCCCTATCTTCAATCTTACCGAAGTCGAGCATATAAAGGAGGCTATATAGCCATGGCAAAGATCCCTACCATATGCCCCTTCTGCGGATGTGGATGCGGTTTCTATCTCGTGACGGAAAGAGGAAAAGTCATGGGTGTGGAGCCCAACCCCAATAATCCTGTGAATAGAGGAATGCTCTGCGCCAAGGGATGGAATTCCTATGAATTCATTCACTCTCCGGAAAGATTGACAGCACCTCTGGTCAGGAAAGAAGGTGAGCTTGTTGAAAGCACATGGAAAGAGGCTCTGGATCTCGTATATTCGAGGCTATCCGGCATCAGGGAAAAATTCGGCCCGAATTCATTGGGCTTCCTCTCTTCCGCCAAAGTGAGCAACGAAGAGAACTATCTCTTCATGAAGATGGTGCGGGCAGGGTTCAAGTCAAACAATGTAGATCACTGCGACCGGCTTTGTCACAGCGCCACCGTGGCCGGTCTGACCGCAACATTCGGGTCCGGAGTCATGACGAATTCCATTGGCGAGTTCGAAGATGCAGACCTCTTCCTGGTTACCGGATCAAATACCACGGAAGAGCATCCACTCATCGGCACCCGCATGATAAACGCAGTGGAGGAGAAGGGCACCAAACTCATCCTTATCGAGCCCAGGGAGATACCCCTATCTTCCCTTGCCAAGCTCCATTTGAAGCAGAACTTCGGTACCGATGTGGCGGTATATAACGGCATCATGAACATCATCATCCAGGAAGACCTCTACGACAAGCAGTTCGTGGAGACAAGAACCGAAGGTTTTGAGGCATTGAAGTCCCTGGTAAGCAGATATACCCCGAAGGTAGTGGAGCAGATCACGGGTATACGGTCATCCGAGCTTTATCGTGCAGCAGTGATGTACGCCCAGGCCGACAAGGCCATGATAGTCTATGCAATGGGTATAACCCAGCACATAACCGGCACTGACAATGTAAAGACCCTGGCCAACCTTGCCATGCTCACCGGACATGTAGGCCGACAATCAAACGGTGTAAACCCTCTCAGAGGACAAAACAATGCACAGGGGGCCTGTGACATGGGCGCTCTGCCGGGTGTGTTTTCCGGATATCAAACGGTGAACGATCCTGCCACTGTAGAAAAGTTTCAGAAGGCATGGGGTGTGGAAGGTCTCGATACGCATCCTGGGTTGACCATCACAGGCATGATGGAAGCCGCCCACAAGGGTGACTTGAAGGCCCTGTATATCATGGGAGAAAATCCGCTCATGAGTGACCCGGACACCGCTCATATCGAGCATTCACTCTCGAATCTCGATTTCCTCGTTGTCCAGGATATCTTCCTCACCGAAACAGCAGCCCTTGCAGATGTAATCCTTCCGGCAGCCTCATTTGCAGAAAAGGAAGGCACTTATACCAACACGGAACGCCGTGTCCAACTTTCCCGCAAGGCCGTATCACCCCCCGGGCAGGCACGTGCGGACTGGGAGATCATCGCTGATCTCCTCCTCAGATGCGGCCTGAAGGCGGATTACAAAGGACCTTTAGACATCATGCCTGAGATCAACAGGCTTACACCATCGTATGCAGGAATTACCTATAAACGACTTTCAAAAGGATACGGGATTCAGTGGCCCTGTCCCAACGAGGACCACCCCGGCACGGTCTTCCTTCACAGAGACCAGTTCACCAAGGGCAAAGGTACGTTCCTGCCCTGCGAGTTTAAATCTGCATCAGAGATGACCGATGAGGAGTATGATTTCACTCTCACCACCGGCCGTAGCTATTATCAGTACCATACCGGCACCATGACAAGACACATTAACATCCTGGAACGTGAGTCCCCGGAAGCGCATGTTGAGATCAATCCCGAAGACGCCAAGAAGCTAGGCATAAGAAACAACGACATGGTGGAGTTGGAATCACGACGCGGCGCCATCCAGCTCAAGGCGGAAATTACACCAAGTGTTCCCAAGCGAGTCCTCTTCACCTCGTTCCACTTCCGGAAGTCCCAGGCCAATAATCTTACGAACTCCACCTTTAACCCTATTTCCGAGATCCCGGAGCTGAAAGGGTGCTCGGTCAAGATCAGGAGGTGCACATGAAACTGATCGCAAAGAAAGATGTCGTTGATGTCCTGCGTTCATGGTCAAGCTCATATTCCATCTTGAGCCCAACCCTCAAGGAACAAGGTGACTGCGTCTTCGACACCTTTGATCCGGACACCTTCACCCTTGAATATCGCAAGCCATCCATGCCCTTTAAATCCTCGTTCCTGCCCCAGAGCGAGGTTATCTTCACGGTCGATAAAGGCAAGTTTACACCGGTTCTCCACAGCGAAAAAGTGCTCCTTTTCGGTATCAGGGCATGCGATATGATGGGCATACTTCAGTCCAGGAGTTTTTATGGGAGAGATCAGGAAGATGATTATTTCAGTGCTCACAGTGAGAACACCATCATCGTGGTCCATGCCTGCAGCTGGCCCCAGAATGAGACATGCTTCTGCACAACAACCCATAGCGGGCCTTATGCCAAACAAGGATTCGATATCCAGCTCTTTGACATAGGCAACGACTTCCTTGTGGAAGCAGGTTCTGAAATCGGCCATACCCTCATATCATTAAAACCTTTCGTCGATTTAATGCCTGATGATGCCGAAGAGCGCATAAACCGCGTGAAGCACATGGCGTACAACTCTATCCCACTTGTTCCTGAAGTACCGGAGGCCATGGACCTTATGAACAGTGCCTGGTCAAATGAAGGCGTTTGGGAGGAGTTGGGCAGGAAGTGCATTGCCTGCGGCGGGTGTGTCTATGTATGCCCTTCCTGCACCTGTTTCAATGTCACCGACAGGGTTGTTTCCCTGGAAACCGGAGAGCGGATAAGAACCTGGGATACCTGTCTGTTTGGCGGTTTCACCCGCGAGGCGTCCGGCCTTAACCCAAGATCGACCCAGGCCTTGAGGCTCAAGAGGAGGCATGAACACAAGCTCCTCTACTTTAATAAAACCGACAATCAGGGGGCATTGTGCGGCTGCGTGGGATGCGGCAGGTGCTCCGACTTCTGTCCTGTCCACATTGGAACGCTGGAGGTTGCAAAGGCAATTGTGGAACACATCTATTGATCTCTTCGGAGGTATCCCATGCCAGAAGATAAAAATAAGAAAATCCTCATCATCGACGATGACAAGGATTACGGAGATGCTCTGAAAATAGTTTTGGAAAACAATGGATATGCGGTAAAGCACACTCTTAATATCAATGACGGAAGGGCATCGGTCGAGACTGACCCGCCTGACCTTATAATCCTCGATGTCATGATGGAGAAACATACCGACGGATTCGATCTCTGCGCAGATCTCAAGAATGATAAGACCTGCTCCATGATACCCATACTCATGGTCACGGCGGTTACCGAGAAGACGGGCTTCAAGTTCTCTCCCGAGACTGACGGTGAATATCTCCCTGCGAATGATTACATATCAAAACCCGTTCCTGTCTCCGTGCTCCTCTCGCGCGTAAACAAGCTCATAGCCGGGGGATAAGTGTGCTGGAAAGGCACGCCCCCCTTCCCTATTCTTCATGCCCGCCAGACCCTTAAGCATGATACGTTGATAAGGTCCACCCACAGTGTTATAGTATTTTTACATCAGTGTACCCTTGAACAGAATGGAGGGTATTGTTTTATGATATCATTCATATGAAATTACAGAGCCGCCTGGTTATTGGTTTTTTAATCGCCACATGCCTCACGGGTGCAGTGGCATCGGTGGTCGGGATCCAGTTGATCAACAAGACCGCCCTGGATGAAGTGCAGCGTAAAGTCCAGCAGGATATAAACACAGCCAATCTTGTCTACCGGCACAACCTCGAGCGGCTCGAATATCAGCTCCAGTTTATTGCACTTCGCTCACCCATTCATGAGGCTATTCTGACAGGAAATCTCCAACCGCTGGAGGATCTGAGGGTCCTTATCAGAAGCGGGACTTATCAATCCTCCGGGCATATGGCCCTGGACATGCTTACCCTGGTTGATATCAATGGCAAGGTCATCTACCGTGCGGCAAACCCTAATGCCAAAGGGGATGTCATACTCTGGGATTCCGTAGTAAGGGCGTGCCTCAAGGAGAAGAAACCGGAATCCTCAGCCATCATCATGCCCTATGATGTCATTGTCACACAGAACCCCAACCTGGCCGATAGAGTCAAGGTCGCCATTGTAAAGACAGAGAAGTCGATAGAGATAAAGGAAAAGGTCCTTACCAACGGCATGGTGCTCAGGGCGGCCTACCCTATCATGGACAAGAATCGAAACCTGCTCGGTGCGCTCGTTGCCGGGGTACTCTTGAACAGGGACTACAGCATCGTGGATACCATCAAGGAAACCGTTTACCGGGATGAGCGCTACAAGGGTCGTGACATGGGTTTTGCCACTATCTTTCTCGGTGGTGTAAGGATCTCCACCAATGTAATGAATAAAAAGAATCAGCGGGCGGTCGGGACAATCGTGTCAAAGGAAGTCTATGACCGGGTCATCGGCCAGGGGAAGGACTGGATCGGCAGGGCCTTTGTAGTAAATGACTGGTATATCAGCTCATATACCCCTATCTGGGATATCGACAACAACATCATTGGTATGCTCTACACCGGCATCCTGGAGGCAAAATACCGTGACATGAGGATAAAGGCCATGCTCATCTTCCTGGGCATTACCGCCTTGGGCATGGTAATCGCCTTCTTCATCTCATTCCGCCTCGGGCAGAGCATCATCCGAAGGATCAGGATATTGAAGCAGGCCACTGATGCTATATCTTCAGGCAACCTTGCCTATCAGCTCCCTCCGGGCCGCTCATCAGGTTTTGATATGTTGGATGAGGCATTCAATAATATGGCCCGATCGCTGAAAGATCGTGATGACCGACTCCAGAAGGCCTTCCAGCGAATCACGAGCACGGAACGGCTTGCCTCACTGGGCCAAATGGCTGCCGGTGTGGCCCATGAAATCAACAACCCCCTGGGCGGTATCCTTCTCTACAGCAACCTCGTTCTGGAGGAGATGGACCCTGACCATGCTTCCCGGAAAAATATGGAAAAGATCATTTACCAGACCGAGCGCTGCAAAAAGATCGTCCAGAACCTGCTCGATTTTGCCAGGACACCTTCCGGGGACATGGAGCCCCTGAGGGTGAATAAGGTCATTCTTACTTCACTCAATCTGATAAAGGATCAGTCCATATTCCAAGGCATCGATGTTAAAACCGATCTCATGGATAACCTCCCTTTGGTGATGGGCGATCTATCAAGACTCGAAGAGGTCTTCCTCAACCTTTTTATCAATGCAGTGGATGCCATGGAAGGAAGAGGAAAAATAAAGATTTCAAGCAGGATCTCCAGCACCGGCATGGTGAAGATCTATATTACAGACACGGGAAAGGGTATCGATAAGTCCTACCTACCCCATATCTTCGAGCCCTTCTTTACGACTAAGGAACCAGGCCAGGGAACAGGGCTTGGATTATCCATTACGTACGGCATCATCCAGAAGCATGGCGGCTTCATCGATGTGGAGAGTGAGCCCGGCAAGGGGACCACATTTATCATTACGCTTCCTCCCCACAACAAGGGAGATATGAGAGAATCCGGACAGGAGGAATGCAACATTGGTTAGAAAGACCAGGCGCACCCTGATTATTGACGACGAAGAGTCCATACGGGACGGATGCCAGCAGATCCTCACCCGGATGGGACATGAGGTTCAGAGCACCGGTGATCCCGAACAAGGCATTCAATTAGCCTTACAAAACCGTTTTGATATCATCCTGCTGGATGTACGCCTTCCAAAAATCGAAGGCCTCGATGTTTTGAAGATCCTGAAAAAAGAGCATAACGTGATCTCCAAAGTGATCATCATCACCGGATATGGCACCATTCCGCTGGCTGTCGAGGCCATGCGCCTCGGGGCCATGAACTTCCTCACCAAGCCTTTCGGTGCTACGGAGCTCAGGAATGCGATTCATGAATGCCTTGATGTTTCGGCCTGTACGGAAAAGGAAGACACCCTGTCAATGCTCATCGGTAGCAGCGACTACATTAAGGAGCTTAAAGACACCATCAGGAGAGTCGCAAAGACCGACAGTACCGTGCTCATCACCGGCGAGAGCGGCACCGGCAAAGAGCTGGTGGCACGCACCATCCACAACATGAGCAGGCGCTGCGACAAGCCTTTCATCCCGGTTGACTGTTCATCTCTGGTTCAGAACCTCATGGAGAGTGAGCTCTTTGGCCATACAAAGGGCTCGTTCAGCGGCGCAACAGACACACGAGACGGCCGTTTCCAGATAGCCGATACAGGGACCTTATTCCTCGATGAGATTGCAAATATCAGTCTTGACATTCAATCCAAGCTCCTAAGGGTCATCCAGGAGCAGGAGATTCCCAGAGTAGGAAGCTCCATACCGGAAAAAATTAATGTGAGGCTGATCACGGCTACGAACAAAGACTTGAGGGAGGAAATAGATTCAGGAAGATTCCGCGAAGACCTTTTCTATCGTATCTCCGTAGTGCCTATACACATCAAGCCTCTTCGCGAGCACAGATCGGACATCATCGAGATTGCCCAGCACTACCTCGAAATTTATCGCGATAAATACAATTCGGCCGCAAGCCGATTCTCAAATGAAGCGGTTAAATCATTGAACTCCTATGCATGGCCGGGGAACATACGCGAGCTGAGGAACACTATCGAGCGTTTGTGCGTGCTGTGCGACCACGAAGAGGTGAGCCTGTCTGACATCCTCTATTATGGCCAGGACACCCGCGCTAAGGCACCTGTTGTAGATCCGTTCTCGGGCAAGATGCGCCTTGTGGATGTGGAGAAGGAACACATAGAAAAGGCTCTGAAGCATTTTAACTATCATATGATCAATACTTCCAAGTTCCTCGGCATCGACCGCAAGACATTGCGCACCAAGATAAGGACTTACGGTATCATTACCGATATCAAGGATGATAACGGCGACTAAGTCTTTCGGGGGACATCCTCCTCACCCTTGGGGAGTTTTGCCCCTGCACCTGGGATCATATATATCCTGCTATTTATTTGTTGACGTAATTTCAATGGGATGAAACATGGCACTCTCCTTGCTCTTTTAGAAAAGATCCTTGAAGGAGGTGGAGGCTATGGACTCAAAGAAAAAGGTACTCTTGATCGACGACGACAAGGACTTTTTGCTTGCCACAAAACTCATCCTCGAAAAAGGCGGATATGAGGTATTTCTGGCTGAGGACGGCAAGGCCGGTGTGGATGTGGCTAAATCAGTGTATCCCGACATTGCCATCATCGACATGATGATGGAGACCTGGAGCGAGGGCTTCAATGTAGTATCGAAGCTGAGGACCTCTGATACCGGCAAGAAGATCCCCCTTATCATGCTCAGCGCCGTTGATCTGCAGGGGCCCTACCAGTCATTCGAACCGCCGGACGAGCTCCCCACCGTGGATCTCGTGCTCCATAAGCCAATAAAGGCGGATGATCTCTTAAAGCATGTAGGGCAGCTCCTCAGGTAGTTCGAGATGGATGACAAGGCTGAGTATTCAGCCCGGATTCTCATCATCGACGATGAAGAGTCGATCCTCGATGGGTGCAGGCAGGCTCTGGAGAAATCGGGCTATCATGTGATATCCACATCCGACGGACCGGACGGCATAAGGCTGGCAAGGGCTGAAAAGCCCGACTTGGCCTTTATTGATCTCAAAATGCCAAGCTGCTCGGGCATGGACATCATCGAACTGCTGTCCAAAGAAATGTCCGATATTGTGCTGATCGTGATCACCGGGTATGCGTCCATCGTCTCCGCAGTAGAGGCCATGAAAAAGGGGGCATATGACTACCTGCCTAAACCCTTCACGCCCGATCAAATAAGGGCGGTGACCAAGAGGGGCCTCGAACACAGATTTCTGAGGATCGAGGCAGACCGGCTCAGGGAAGAAAAAGAGCGCATGGAGAGAAGCTTCATTACGTTTGTAAGTCATGAGATGCGTTCCCCACTGGTCACTATCATGCAATATTTCGAGACGCTGAAGGTGATTGCCGACGAGAGTCTTGCCTCTAACGTAAAAGATATTCTTGATCGCTGTGAGAAAAGGCTCCAAGGGCTTCATGACCTTGTGGAGCACTGGCTTGATCTTGCCAGGATCGAGGACGGCTCATTTTCCGAGGCCAAGGCTCCCCTTACCCTCACACCGATCGTAGAGCGGAGTATTGAGGAACTCACTCCGCTCTGCCAGAGGAGAGAGATTGCCATTGAGGCATGTATGAATGACTGTATGTCAAAGACCATGGGCGATCAGGAGAGCCTTCTACGGGTATTTACCAACATCATTGGCAATGCCACGAAATATACGCCTCCTGGTGGGAAGATCACCGTGAACATGAATCATGATGATTACTACGTATATGTGAATATCTCGGACACGGGAATAGGTATTCCCCAGGACAAGCTGCCGTTCATCTTTGAGCCCTTCTTCAGGGTAAAAGGCAAAGAGGAGCGTCAGAAGGGATCAGGCTTAGGGCTGACCTTTGTCAAGAAGATCATGGACGCCCACAACGGTAAAGTGATTGTGACCTCTCAAGAAGGTGTCGGTACTACTTTTACCTTAATTTTTTCAAAGCTTTACGAGCTTTAACGTCTAATAGCTCCTTCCCTTGATGCCTTCCCACGGCCTGGTATTGTCAAGCAAGTATTCTTCGACGTTGCACACCATGCATTCTCCGCACATATGTACCATTTTCATGCTGGCGATCTGCCGGACAATAAAGAGCTTCTGAGAATTCTGGTTGCACAAAAAACACTTTTCAGCCATGTCTTTCTCATGAAACTCGTAGCATTGCTCATCCATGTACGTGCATTTCATGAATTTCTCCCTTAGTAACACTACCACAGAATACTGCCTGCATCAATACATGCTGATTTTTAACATCATGGGTGTGGGTATTGTTGTTAATAGATAGATATAGTCTGTCCTGCCATTGATTTATACAAATGCCGACACTACATGAGATGGCGCCTGTTGATGGATAGAAGGGGTAAATACCATGGATCTGACAAAACTACAGGCCAACAATCTTAATGTTGACCGTACAAAGATAGAGATATTTAAATTGCTTAGCAAATGCATTAAGGACATCGATAAGACGGTCTCAGCATCTGGTCTTACAATGCATGATGTAGGCATCAAGATAGAGAAGTATATGACAGGGGGTGATTCATATATTATAGAGCTGAGATTGCATATGTGAAAAAGACATCACTTAGTAACCTGCATGTTAAATAAAAAAACATAAACCACTATCGTGGTCGTGTTACAAATTAGATTATAGTTTCTAATGATATTTCCCGAAAATATAGAAATATAGTATGATGGCAAATGTCCCAATATTGAGATACTATAGAGGGATGCTTTGGTGATTAATTTTGATGATACATACTCGAAGACCATAAGCCCCGGCCCCATTAATGAGGAGTTGGAGGCTGCTAAAAAGGTGATCGTAACTCTTCTTCTCGCCAGGAAGAACCACTCTTTATATCCTGAAAACCATACCATTTGCATGAATGTCATTGCCCAGCTTCACACGCAACTCGATACATACCTACGCAAATACGGTTTCCTGAGACTCAACATAGAAAGTGATCAGCTTGTTTCCGATGGTGAAATAATTCATTCAGAATCTCCTGAAGAGGGTGCGTTGCCTTTTACCCTCTTTCGTGACGGTATCCGATGGCTGGAATTCACTAAAGGAATAGATCCTGAGGAATTAAAAGAATTCATAAAGATTATAAATAAATACAGCATATTATCAGATGAACCGGAAGGAGATATAGTAACCGCTTTTTGGGAAACTCAATTCCTACATATCAAATACGAAGTTGCAGATTTCTCTTGGGGATCCGAACAAGACTCTGACTTTCCGCCTCCTTTCGATACATGGGATAATGGTTCGAAATTGTTTGGAGGAGATAAATCAGCACAACGGGAAGTAGACTTTACGATTTTATCTAAAAAAGGAGACAACGTTTCTGTATCTCTTAGAGAAAACAAATTAGTGGATTGGGAGACTCTTACCGACCCCGCGATCGATCAAGACTCTCTTTTACTTACCCCGGAAGAGAAAGAAATAGTTAAGGAAATGAGATGTCGCGAGGAAGAGGCGAACCCGACTGAGTATCTAGATGCTTTATTCGATAGTCTCCTTGAGCACAGGGAACAAGAGAATTTCGAGATCATTCTTGAAATATTGGAGGAAGAGTTTAAGAACGCACTGACTCGAAAAGATTTCGACATTATGCTCAAGATCCTGCAAAGCTTACAGTATGTCCTCAATACATGCACAGTTGAGATACCCTGGGCTTCTCCGTTAATCGAGGACTTTTTTCTTACTGTCTCCAGTTCTCAGTCTCTTAGCCCTTTATTGGCCATATGGCCGGACATAGATTCCGGCCAAGTGGCAAAAATCGAACAGATACTCAAACTCTTACAACCAGATGCTATCCATACACTGGGCATCATTTTACTGCAGAATCATTCCTTACAGCTCCGGCAAATGCTTGTGGATGTGATGATTTCACTGGCTTCACGAGATCTGCGTCCCCTGGAATCTCTACTCAAAAGCCAAGATGAAAAACTTGTGGAAATGCTTGTTAATGTGTGCGTCAAGCTGAAGGGAGATCGACCTTCAAAGATTCTCATGAAACTGGTTCGTCACACATCCACAAATGTGCGCCAAGAGGCGATAAAGGGACTATTGCAGCGAGGACATACCCGTATTCATGATATCTTTAAGCTCATCGATGATAAAGATGAGACAATCCGTCGTCTGATCTTGAGACAAATGGGCAAGTCTCGGGACCATATTACCGAGGGACTCCTTCTCGATTACCTTGAACACCGAAAGTTTAAAAGCGCCGATGGCGAGCATGTCATTGCTTGCTTTATAACGCTGGGCCAATGTGGTTCATCACGATCCATCCCTTTTCTTCGTCGAACCCTGCTCGGTTGGGGATGGATGCCCACCTTCTGGAGGGCAGCTCATAGAAATGGCGCTGCCATAGCACTGAGCATGCTCGGGATGGAAGAGGCGCGGCAGGTATTGGAAGGCGCCGGTCGATGTCTTTATCCAAGTGTGCGTCGTATAGTCCGGAAAGTCAAAAAAGACCTGACAAAATTAAAGGCGGCATAACTAACATGTCGGATCAAAAGACACAAGCTGGACTGTTGGGAGGAAGGCTGATAAAGGCCTTGTATCATATCATCAATACCGTAAGGATTCATCAGGATAACAATCAATTAATCCAGGACTGTGTTAAACAATTCAATAACGCCATTTCTGATTTTTCTCAAGAAGAGGCCGTAACCATCCAGATCTGGCGTGGAAGATTCCATATACAAGGCGAAAAACTTCTTTTTCGAAGGGAAAACTTCCACATCATCAATGATATGTTGGAATATTTCTCCGAGCGCGGACTCAGAGGTCTAAGTTTTCTTTCATCTTTTGGTAGCGTTTTACCCGAGGATCTCATTGTATTTATACGTATTCTCAACGCATCGGTTACACACGAAGACCCCCCTGGTTGGCTTGATCAACAACTGGAAGGAAATGATTTATCATGGGTTGAGATCCTCAGAAAACAGGACGAACGTCCACAAAATCTTGGTATGCAGCAAAAAGAGAAGGCATGGAATACCTATTATTATGCTCTGAAAACAGTTAAAGAAGTTGCTGAGAAAGCCTCCAAGGGTATTGCCGGGGTTCGTAAGGCAAGACGTCTGGCCCAGACTATAGTGGATTTAGTCCGGGAGGATAATTCCCTTATGCTGGGTTTGGCTACGATCAAAGATTATGATGATTACACCTATACCCACTCTGTAAATGTCGCCTTGCTTGCCACGTGTTTAGGGAGACATGTGGGTTTGTCACAGGTCTTTCTTGAACACCTTGCTGTCTGCGGATTATTTCATGATTTAGGTAAGGTGGAAATATCGAAAAATATCCTTCTCAAACCCGGCGAACTGGATATTGAGGAGTGGGATAAAATGCGGAAACATCCTCTTATAGGTGTGAGGAAAATACTTAGATTACAGGCACCTCATTCCCTTAGATCGAGGATAATTCTTGGACCTTTCGAGCACCATCTGAATCCTGATATGACCGGATATCCTAAGACCCATTTTATGAAGAAAATAAGCCTCATAGGGAGAATCCTGCATATCGTAGATGTCTACGAGGCACTGACCTCGGATCGAAGCTATCGGCCAAGGGCATTCAGCCACAATGAAGCCCTGAGGCGAATGTGGAGTGAGCGGGGAAAAAACTTTGATCCGCTTCTATTGAAGATCTTCATACATATGATAGGGATATACCCTATCGGTTCAATTCTGGAACTGGATAGCGGTGAGATTGGTTTAGTTTTCGACTACCCTGACGAATCCGAAAAGGCCCTCCCACTGCTTATACTTCTCGTGGATGACGATAAAGGAGGCCTGACTCGAGGTGAAAAGATTAATCTTGCAACTCAAGGACAGGATGAAGGGTTACCTAAGCGGAACATTGTGAGGAGTATTCCTTCTTCGTTGCTTGGCATTCAGCCATCAAGGTTCTTTCTGCAGGAGATTGGAGCATTGGGGGACACGAATTCTCATGGGATTTCATGATCTTCTTATGTTCACATGATGTGAGAACTTGAAGAAGAAAGTATTTTCTATTCCAAACTATTCTTTGAACAGAACTTCCTCTTCGTTTTCTTTGGCTATATCTGGATGTGGAATACCTTCCCGGACAGCCAGGATTGGGTTCGGAGTCTTTGATATTGTTAGATAGAATGCATCCGGCCGGGCATAACGACCCACCACATCCAGGTTTCATAGAGCTGCTGATTCAGTCAGAGCTGGCCTGCCGGTACATTCCATATCCAGTCCGGATACGTCGGGATGAAGGATTCGGTGAAAGCGGTGAGCCGTGCACTGTTCCTTCCCACGGTAGCGATCAGCTTACTTGCCTTCTCGACGATTGCTTCCCTATCCATAATGGGAACGACTTACTGTGAAAAAATGTATGTAGCTTGGCTATTTTTCTGATAGAGGATAGTCATGATGCTTGAGATCTGCTCAGAGCGGCCCGGAACGGTGCCCTGGTGAACCGGGTGCGCAGGTGCGTATGAGAAAGGCCCTCAAAATCCTCCTTATCGCTGTATGTGCTTTGGGAATGCTTCTCGCATGTATTGTAGGAGCTGCACACCTCTACTTCCTTACAGAACCGGGCAAGCGCCTGTTGTTGCACTCTTTGAACAGCCTTTACCCGGGGAAGATTATGGGCACGGGAATAGAGGCCTCGTTGATTGCCCAGGAGGCAGGCCTGGAAAATGTCATACTCCTCGGACCCGACGGTAAACAGATCCTCAAGGCGAAACATGCCTACATCAAGATCAATCTTCCTGCGCTCTTCAGGAAGAAGGTCATATTCGAGGCCATTAACATAGAAAAGCCCGACTTCATTTTGGAGGTCGACAAGGATAACTGGCTCAATATCGAGAGCGCCTTTGTCGCAAAGACGCCGGGCCAAAGCCAGTTCAATGTGTACATCAATTCGCTCACCAGCAATGGGGGGACATTTGCTTACAAAGGGAAAGATGGAAAACCCATTGTAAGGCTCGAAAACTTTGATTTTTGCATGAGTTCCACCTTTGAAAACGACACTACCATACACCTGTCAGTACCAAAGGCCCTCATGACCCTCTTTGCATCAAACAGGAAGATCGATCTCGGCACAGGCTCCGCATCCTGCACCATTTTCAATGACCGGATCAGAGACATCCGTATAGCAATAAAGAAGGGCTCATCAACTGCCACCTTGGCCGGCTCGATAACCGAAATGTCCAAGAAGGCTCAGCTCCGATGCGACCTGAACCTCGACTCTGATATGGCCGACCTCAGGGATGCCCTTGGCTTCGGCGACGGCAACACGGGGAGGATCACAGGCCGCATCACGGTAAGTCGCGACTACGATAACCCAGGATTAATCTTTACACTTGCATATAACGGGGGGACACTCGGTGGCCAAAAGATAGGCAAAACCAACCTCGATGGCTCTTTAGCGGACAAGGTAGTTGCTATAAAAAGGCTTTCTGTAGCATACGCATCCGGCAATTTAATTGCTGCAGGCGTGGTTGATTTAAGACATGTCTTTCCTGATAGCTATTTCGAAGGGATCAAGGAGGAAGACGCCATCACCTATGACCTCTCCATCACCGGCACGAGCCTTCTTATAAACGATCTCCCCGGAATGCCCAAAGGACTGAAAGGAACACTCAGCCCAAGGATTGCCCTGAAGGGGACAGGGGTCTCTGCGAATTCCCTGCGCCTCGATGCAGAGTTTACGGCACAAGGACAAGGCATCACAGCCGGCACGGTCTTGAAACGCGAAGACCTCTCATTGACAGGCAAAATAGCTTACAGGAAGAACATGCTTGATATCCGAAGCCTCAATGCCCGGACAGGGAGCATATCAGCATCTTCTCAAGGTAGTATCAACCTGGCCGGCCATACCTTGGACGGGACCATCACCATGGAGACTCCACGTATCGAAGACCTTCTGAGACGCTCAGGCATTAATGCAACGGGCGTCTTCAAGGCATCTTCACGCATCTCAGGGACTTTTGAGAAACCTATTGCCGATATTATCGCAGGCGCCCAAGGAACAACCATCAACGGTATCCCGCTCGGGACCATCGATCTGAAGGCGCTCCTTGATCAAAACGGGAAACTCAATATCAGTTCCTGCACGATCTCCAACAGGTCTTCAACCATCCAGGTGCAAGGAAATGTCCAGGTCTTCAAACAATTCCCGACTATTCAGACCGACCCGGCTCTATCTCTCAAGGCCGATCTGAAGACCATAAACCCTGGTGATTTCACGTCGAATCCCAAGCTTGCCGGCATATTCAACGGATATATCAGCGCCGATGGAAGTTTGAGCGATCTGAGGGCCACAATACATCTGGATGGGAAAGATCTCTCAGCAGAAGATATCCACCTCGGTGATGCCGTCCTCATCGGCTCCCTTTCACAAGGGCTGCTCACCATATCGCGCATCGAGCTTACCCGTAAGCAATCAACACTCTTGATAACCGGTGATGCCGCCCTCATTGATCAGACCCGGAAGCACCTTAACTTCGACCCGGACATTCACCTTAAGGTACAAGGAGACTCATTGCATATCGACGACTTCTTCGATCGTGCTAAGGGCACTTTCTCTGTAAGCGCCATGATGGAAGGGAGCTTGCGGCATCCTATCGGTGATGCGATACTTACAGGAAAAGACATCGACCTGGGTTACCAACGCTTTCAAGAGTTGTCAATGAATATCCAAGCAGATGGAGGACGCTTTTGGGTCGAACCGATAAAGCTTGTTATTGCTAACGGCGAGAATATCAATGGCAACGGGTGGATCGCAACGGATGGCACCTTTGCCTATTCCCTCGGTACTCAGGGGCTGAGCCTGGAGAATCTCGATTTCATTAAAGGTCACGAGTCGGCCAAGGGCAAGATCTTCTTCAATACCTCCGGAGAGGGAAACTTAAACAACCCTGTTATTGCCGGAAGGATAGCTGCTACGAATATCATGTTCAATAATAAACCCATTGATGACTTGACCTTGTCTTTTGAGCTCCAGGACCACAAGGTAAACATGCAGGGTAATTGGAACTTCTCTTTGAAGGCAATGCACGACCTTTCTTCAGGCGAGTTTTCCATCTCAATCATCTTTGCAGAGACCGATCTTTCCCCCTATTTCATCATTTTCAATAGGCCCACTTTCTCAGGCAGGCTGACAGGGAGGATCGATACCCGTGGGAATATACGATCCCTCAAAGATATTGATATGATTGCCGACATATCTTCTCTGGACATCCTTCATGAGAATAAAAACCTCGTGCAGGCCCGCAATGTAAGCGCCTCCTATAAAAACGAGGATTTCTCAATTCCTGACACCCGCATTGTTTTCGGAGAGAACGGCTGGTTCGATATAAAAGGCCAGGGAGATATAAAAAAGGCCTTCAGCCTTGATGCCAATGGTGTCATCCCTGCTGCTGCACTGGGTATATTCTTTGAAGACCTCTCCGACAGCCTGGGCACTATCCGTGTGTCGTCACAATTCAAGACCGATGGTACCCACCACGAGGCATCGGCTCAGCTTACCTTGGAGGACTTCGCATATACCATACCGGAAAACGGCCAGCATCTGCATGATGTGGGCGGTAAGATAAGGCTGGAAGGCAGTAAGATCATTATCGAAGAGCTTATCGGACAGCTCGATACCGGTTCTTTCAAAATAGGCGGTAGTGTTGTCCTGGACGGGTATGCTCCAAGGAATATCGAGTTGAACTCCCAGGTAAGATCACTGCCCATCACTATCCCGGGTATGATGGATCTGACCGTGGATGCAGAGACCGTCCTCAATGCATCTCTTGATCAATCATCGCTTAAATCCGATGTTATCATCATCGATGGGACATATTACAAGGACGTTCAGGTGAACCTCTTAACCGGTGTCATTGAACGCATCCTCCCAAAACAGAATCTTGATAAGGGGCAGTTCATACCTACCCCCTGGCCTTTTATGAAGAACATGGCCCTCGATGTCGCCATCAAACGCAGGGGAGACGTGAAGGTGGAGAACAATGTGGCGGAACTCACCCTCAACCCGGATCTTAAGATCATCGGAACCCTCATCAACCCCATCCTGACCGGCAGAATAGCAGTTACTGATGGGACCGTAACCTTCGAGAACAACAATTTCACGGTTTCCAAGGGGGACATCGATTTCCTGAATCCCTACAAGACCCAAGCGAGAGTTGATATCATAAGTAAAACCAAGGTCCGTGATTGGGATATAACCCTTTCTGTGGAGGGGGACCTCGACAATCTTCAATTCAAGCTGAGCTCGACCCCGACTGAGGAACCACCGGATATCCTTTCCCTCCTTATTCTCGGCAAGACGTCCCGTGAGCTCAGCCAGAACCAGACAGGGGTGACTGTCGCGCCGGGAGCAATGGCGGCAGAACTTCTTGCAAAGACTTATGGCGGCGATATCAAAAAGGCCACAACCCTGGACATTCTTGAACTCAAATCTTCCGAACTCACTACCTCAAAAGGTGGAGAGAACCTCAAACTCACCCTGGGCAAAGAGCTCTCCCGGAACATCACCCTGAAGTATGAGATGGAGACTACGAGCACCGGGACTATTCAATCGGGTGTCGCAGAATATAAGCTCCTTGATAATCTGCTTATCAACGGCAGTCAGGCAAGCGACGGTGTCTTCGGTGCAGTAATACAGTACAGGTACGAGTTTCGCTAGAGAGATATGCGCGCAACTGTGAAAATCATCTTTCTCTATCCTGTTTTGATGATCCTTATATCTTCGACGGGTTTCTCCCAGGAAGTGTCCGGAGCTGGAATACAGACGCCCAGCGAATATTCTCTCTATAATAAAATGGTGGTAAGGAGATTGAATATAGAGTTCAAGGATTGTCAGTGGTGCGAGGCCTCTATGAATAATCTTGCACGTGACCTCATCGCATTGCGTGAGGGTGTGCCGTTCACCGAGGAGTCATATCGACAATCTATAGATACCCTCATGCTGAGTAAGAGATTCGAGGAGGTCATCCCTGAAATAGAACGCTTCGAGGACGGGATAAAGCTTACCTTTCTTCTGACCCCCTTCTGGGAAGTCAAGGATGTCAAAGTTCACAGCGAGTATCCTCTATTCAAAAGCGAGATCCTGAAGGCCATGAGTGTATATCCGGGGGATGCTCTGTTCCCTGGTACGCTGAGCGAGCAAGAGACACGTTTAAGAGATCTCTATAAAAAAGAGGGCTATATCAATCCGGAAATCACCGCAACAGCAGATAAGAACCCGCATGAGGGATCCGTTATAATCAATGTGTATGTCAATGCAGGCGCCTATTATGTCCTCGACTCCCTTAAAATCAAAGGGAACCACGCCATTACCGATGCCGAGATCAAGTCACGCATGAACATTTGGAGATCTTCTTTCTTCATTAGGGATTCAGGGCGTTTTAGGGAAGCGGATCTTATTAGTGATATCAAAGACCTCACAAGCCTCTACTGGCAGAGGCGATACCCTGAATGTGAGATCCACCAGACTGTCAATAAAGATGATAAAACCGGCAAGGTTACAGTTGAAATATTCATCTCGGAAGGACCCCGCTACGACCTCGCATTCTCCGGAAACAAGAGGTTCTGGGCTTATACCCTGAAGAAGGACATCCCGATCTTCAAGGAGGGAAACAGGAGAGATAGGGGTATCAGGCAAGGCATCAAGAACATTAAGGAAAGATATAAAAATGATGGATACCTTTTCACAGAGGTCGAGCTCTTGGAAGAAAAGATCACTATGAAGAATACGAAGGTCCGTAAGCTTGATTTGTCCCTTACCGAAGGCCCCAGAACCCTGGTGGATTCCTTGCGATTTTCCGGCAACACCTTTTTCAACGAGGAAGAACTGAAAAAAGACATGCGGACCGGCAAAGCCGGTCTTTTCAGGAGTGAGATTTTTAATCCCGATGTCCTTGATGAAGACCTCGCAGCCGTTCGTTTACGCTATCTTAAGCAAGGATACAATGCAGTGTCTTTGACCCCTGAACTTACGTGGTCAAAGGATAAGACAGGCGTATCGATTGTTGTCAAGGTCTCCGAGGGCGTCAGGACCCTCGTCTCATCGATCAAGATAGAGGGTCTCAAGACCATACCGGAGAAAAGGATCCTCCAGGTCTTACAGCTCAAGGTGGGCAAACCCTTCATGAACGACCTCATCAAGGCCAGCGAAGTGACCCTTTCCGACCTTATCTCTGAAAAGGGCCACCCATATGTGTCCGTCAAAGGGGAGGCGGTGTTGAGCAAAGACTCTACGGAGGCTGCCGTGGCCTTTCATGTAGATGAAGGTCCCTATGTGACAATGGGTAATATCTACTACCGGGGCAACTTCAAGACAAGCACAAGCGCCATCAGGAAGGAGCTCGGTATAGAGCCGGGCCAGCCCTTTTCACTTAAGGCAATGTTGGAAGGACAAAAAAACATCCGAAACATGTCGGTCTTTAATTCAGTTCAGTTTAAGACGATCGGCATCAAGGAGAACAGGGATAACGTCACACTGCTTATCGACATGGAAGAGATAGAACCCTATTACATCCAGTCAGGCGCAGGTTATGCCAGCGACAAAGGGCTGTACGGAAACGCCCGTGTCGGCGACAAGAACCTGTTCGGTCTGAATAAGGATGCTTGGCTCGGCGGCGAGGTGAGCCAGATCGGTTACCGCGGTGAGTTCGATGTCACCCAGCACAGGATCTTTAACTCGCCTATATCGAGCACCTATGTGATGTCCTATGAGCGGAAAGAGGAGCTTAATCAGATCTTTGGTACATCTGTCTGGACCTCATCGCTCACCTTTCTTAAGGAATATAAACCACATGTCACCACCTCACTGGGATTCAGGTATGAGCATAGATACCAATTCCTTCAGGATACCTCACAAACCATTCCACCTGAGGATGCCGATTCATACAAGCCGAGAGGTGTCCTAGTGACCACACCATTCATCTCCTATGATACACGAGATTCCTTCGTACGACCCAAAGAGGGCTTCTATTCATCATATTCAGTAGATATATCAAGAGGTTATCAGGATTCCATGGACAACTTCCTTAAGCATTACCTAAACCTGCGTTACTACTTCAGCCCGGTACAAAGGGTCACGCTCGCCTGGCTTGGCCGTTTAGGCGCTATCTATACCTTTAAAAAACACAGCCAGGTACCGGATGATCAGCTGTTCTATCTCGGCGGCACAATGGATTTAAGGGGATTCGATGAGAATATGCTGAGGTACGATGCAAGCAGAAACCCGGTGGGCGGCTGCCTATCCATGAACGGAAGTATGGAAGCCCGTATCGAGTTGACGCGTGAGTGGGAGACAGCCTTGTTTTACGATACGGGTGCGGTCAGAAGAACATTCGTGGATGCCGGATCAGACGAATTTAGGGCGTCAGTCGGTATCGGACTCAGGTACATCACCCCCATTGGCCCCATGGGCTTACTTTATGGATACAAGCTCAACCGCAAAGATGGTGAGAGTCCAGGAAAGATCAATTTCTCAGTTGGATATACGTTTTAAAAAACTTATAGCGGAAAGCTCAATATTCTCCCTTGAACCCCCTTTCTTTTATTAACCCCTTGACCACCTTGATTCATGTCCCTAATGAACGCCCGAGCAGATAGAATGATTGAAAGGAGAAAATATCATGAAAAAATTTAAACCACTCTTAATTTTAGTGTTTTTGGTTTTTGTCGCTTTTGGTGCATCCTATGCTGCAACCCTTAATACATCGAATATCAATGGGTCGATCAATGTCAACTCAGCAACGGTGAGTGACCTCTTGATAGTACCTTATATCGATGATGCGGTTGCCCAAAACATAGTCGATGCGAGGGAGGTTAATGGTCCGTTCAGCTCCCTGGATGACCTTCTCAAGGTCAAAGGAGTAGACAGCAAGTTGCTCGATGAGATCGGACCATTTATTAAATTAGATGGATCTACAACAATACGGCGAGATGTCAAGTGACGTATCAGCGAGGGTAAGGAGTAAGAAATGGGGTATCGCCTTGAGTAAGTGATAAGTGAAGTTAATAGAAGGTGGTACCCCATGTTATTTTTTGTTCATTCAAGTCGTGTTATACATTTAGATCTTAACTTGGTGCCTATATTCATCAGCGTTGTTCAAAACAATGGGATATTATGTTGCCAATGTTGATCCAGTTGTAGAGCAGCCTACCCCAATACCTTGAGTATCTCCCCAATTTCAGGAAGCTCGGAGATCGGGTAGACCTTGACGAACATAACCTTGCCCTGCTCATCGATGAGCACATTCGCCCGCTCGGAAAACCCATCTTTATCCCGGAAGATACCAAGCTGGATCGCAAGCCCTCCATGCGGCCAGAAATCGGCAAGAAGCCTGGTATTCTCAATTTTCAACTCTTTTGCCCAAGCCTTTTTACATGGAGTGCTGTCCACGCTTACACCTACAGCCACGGTGTTTTTCTTTTCAAAATAATCTCTATTCTCTTCGAGCGACTGCATCTGTTTGGCACAGATACTTGTCCACGCCAGGGGGTGGAATGAGAGAAGCACTTTGCGCCCTTTGAAGTCTGAGAGGGTGAAGTCTTTTCCATGATGATCCTTGAGGATAAAGTCCTTAACTTTCTCACCTACTGCAACCATAATCAACCTCCTATTTCTCTTCCTTTAATGCCCTTCTCAGGGATTTCTCAATATAATCGATATGCTCGATAGTCGCAGCCTTGGCAGCATCTGCATCTTTATTTTCAATGGCATCATATATCTTCATCAACTGTTTTGTGATGTCCTTGGAGCTGCCGGGGACCAAGGATAGTTTCTTTCTGCTAAAGGGGAAAGCACCTGTCAAAATTGTCGTAACAGATTTCCTTAGATGCAGGAAGATAGTGTTCTTGGTCGAGTCGGCCAGGATATCGAAGAAGTCAGAGTAAAGTATCCCTCCTTCCTTGGAAGTGAGGATGTTCTCTTCCCCGATTTTATCGAGAATGCCGATGATCTTCTTGAAACGACTCTTTTGTTCCTTTGAAACATTCTTGGCAGCCAGGAATGCCGCCTCAGAATCAATGAGTCTCCGAACTGCGATCAACTCCCAGATTTTTTCATGATCAATCGATATAAGGTCTTCAATGGAAGACTTTACATTATCGGTGAGAGACTTGACAAACTTTCCCTTCCTGTCCCTCGACTCGATATACCCCTTGGCCTCGAGTAGCTTCATGGCCTCCCGAAGCGAGATCCTACTAATACCGAAGAGCTCGGTCATCTCCTGTTCTGAGGGGAGCTTATCACCGATCTTGAGCTTTCCCTGTGATATGAGCTCAATGATTTGATTCATCACTAACGTAGGTATATCAGGTAACTTTTCTATTCTTGAAAGTCCCGGCATTTTCATTTTTTTGTCCATCTCTCTCCCTCAAATCACAAATATAACATGATATAATTTGATTACCTTACAATATCAAGATACACCCATATGATTTCAAAAAACAAGTATCATCTTCAAGGATTATCAGTATCATAGATGAGTTTCGGACGGAAGTTCAGAAAGTCCGCCGATACGAACTCGAAACGTGATGTGCCGATGGTCCGGTCGAATCCGTGGTAGTCAACAGTACCAAGGTGCATATGTCCGAATATCCAGATAGAGCATCTGAAGCCCGCTGCAACCTGGACCGCCCTGCCCGGCCTCCCCTCCAGAGATATGGGCGGGAAGTGCGTCATAATGATTCTTGGTTGTGTATCGTCCGGCAAAGCCTTTAGAGAGAGAGAGAACCTCCCGAGTTCCCGTTGATATATCTTGCGGTCTTCCTCGGTGGCTGCCTCGAGTCTAAGGTCTGGGTCAATCCAGAGACGGGATCCTGCAATGCCGATATTTCCGAATCGGACAGCAGTATTCTGAAGCGGGATAATGGATGTTGGGAGAATCTGTTTCACCTTGTTTAAAGAAGACCACCAGTAGTCGTGGTTACCTTTTATGATGACCTTTGTACCAGGCAAGGAATCAATGAATTCGAAGTCGGTCACAGCGTCTTGGAGCTTCATGGCCCAAGAGATATCACCAGGGATTAATACGATATCACTTTTGGTGATTGATTCGCACCAGGCTTTTTTTAAACGATCCGGGTGAGCCTCCCAGTGAGATCCGAATATGTCCATAGGTTTATCTGCATGAAATGAAAGATGGAGATCAGATATTGCGAAGATCTTCACACAAATGCCTTTTCTTAAGGATATCTCGAGCTATGCGGCAGTCAGCCTCAATCTGCTCAATGAGGTAACGCTTGTCGGCGAACTTTATCTCGCCCCGGATGTGCTCGATAAATTCCACATTTATGTCGCTGTCATAGAGATCTCCCTTAAAGTCAAAGAGAAATGCCTCGATAGAGGTACCTACATCACCAAAAGTAGGGTTGTTGCCGATATTTACCACTGCATCCCATCTTTTTTCACCAATGTAGACGTGCACTGCATAAACCCCATATGCCGGGAACAAGGCTTTGTCCGGTTTTATGTTCGCGGTTGGAAATCCCAAGTCCCGTCCTCTTGCCATGCCATGGATCACCGGACCGCTGATACGGTAGGGATGCAGCATGAGTCGGGCCGCGCCTGATACATCTCCTGACTGTATCATCTTCCGTATGAGCGTGCTCGAGATCACCCTCCCATCAAAAGATACCGGATCTACACACTCAACGAAAAAACCCATTTTTGCGCCAATGCGTTTAAGAAAGGGGATATCACCCAGGCCCTTCTTGCCGAAGGAGAAGTCATGTCCTACCACTACACCGGATGCCCCGAGTCTGCGCACAATGGTCTCCTTTAAAAACACCTCCGGCTGCGTGTCGGCGTATTCTCGCGTAAAGGGTGCGATGATGAGGTAGTCCATGCCAAGGGACTCTATAGCCTTGATCTTTTCATCAACCGTATAGATGAGTTGCGGGGTGATTCCCTTAATGACGGATGCAGGATGGGGATGGAAGGTGTACACAACAGAGACACCGCCGATGCGTGATGCATGGGTACGAGTTTTGCGGAATATCTCCTGATGGCCTTTGTGACAGCCGTCAAAATTACCGATAGTGACTACCGGCTTTCTCAATGCATCCCTAGAAATCGCTTCAATACCCCGGAATACTACCATCCACATCCGTCCTTGACTTTTACTAGGTTCCCAACTATAGGGGAAACACTGAATGTTTTCAAGCGAAAGCGTGCCGGGATGGCGGAATTGGCAGACGCGCTAGATTCAGGTTCTAGTGGGTGCAAGCTCGTGCAGGTTCAAGTCCTGTTCCCGGCACCATATATATTGTTCTCCTGATTCCCTTTACCGAAACCCCTTTTTATGCTTTAATGATACTTTGGACTTACGTATGAAATACTTGTGGACAATCCTTTCATTCATGCTCCTCATGTCACCGTTCGGATGCAGCGGGAGCGGAGGAGGAAATCACCTGGTTCCTGGTATGCATAGAGTAGAGTATGAAGTGAGCACCTCCATCACTAATCCGCATGTGTCCATCACCTATATTGATGAAAATGGCACAACCCAAGAACTCAACGATATTGATGCCTATACGAGTAACTGGACCTATATCTTTTCAGCGAAAAGCGGTACATACCTCTATCTTTCGTCAGCGCTCCATACTGGAGAAGATGGTACTATACAATCAACTATCTATGTCGATTACAAAGCGGTGGAACAGGCAGTGAATTATCTTAAAGGGTTAAACGCCGTAGCAGAGTACACGATCCCTGCCGACTGATGAATGCAGACCTTATGAAAGGCCTACCCCTTAGTCCCATGGAGTCAAATCGGATCGCACGGAAGAACATCATCGTCGATGCTGCCCAAAAGGTCTTTGCTGAAAAACCCTTCACAAAGGTGAGCATGCGGGACATTGCCAAAGAGGCGGGTATTTCTCCGGCACTCATATACCGCCACTTCCCGGATCAGCAGCACCTTTTTGTGGAGGCCTTCCTGCGCGGCACAAAACGTCTCATCGAACAATTCTCAGACCTTCTCTCCAGAGATGAAAGGCCTCAAGTGGAAGAGGCGGCAGATATATTCATCACATATCTTACGGATCATGATCAGTACTTCAAGATGATGACACATTTCATGCTGGAAGGCACTATTCATGAAGGTCTACTGGACAAACTGAATTCCATAGAACGTTCCATGCTCGACCAGTTCGGCCTGCTCTTTGAAAATACTGGGGCAAAGCACAATGTCAGGATGATCTCACATTGTTTCTTTTCCGCCTTGAACGGTATCCTTATCACCTTCAGACAGCATCCGGGAAGGAGCGCCCATGAGGTGCGCGAGCACATGCATCACATTGGGCATATCATGGCGAGGATGTTCCTTTATGCGGCCCGTTCGGAGGAAACTGATATCTTTTCAAAATACTAAAGCTCCCAATGTTAGGCACAAGGAAATGGATTTATATATTTATTTCCCTGATGTTGTACTTAATATCCAGCGCCATCTTTATTCACCACGTAATACTTCTTTAAGGGCACTGTCCTGGTATGCATGGTAGAGCCTGTGGCAGAAGCTGTCCCACCTGCTGCAGACATCAATGGTCTTCTGGTCCATGGTAAAAAGGCTCGGATGGGAGATAAGATCATCCATTTCGGAACCGATCTCAGTCATGAGGGTTTCATCGGACCCTGCGAGGATATCTCTCACAAACTCCCGGGGGGCATACCACGTCCTGGCCCTTTGAAAATCCCTATGGATCTGGGTTAGGAGTACATTTCTGGGGCCTTCCCATAACTCGTTTATGGCTGAGTCGCGGAAAAGCCTGGGAAGTGAGGAGAAGTCCTCCATCACACCATGGCCTCCAAAAACCGACATAGCCATTCTGATGACATCAGTACTGTCCCATGAAGCTGTGATCTTCTGGAGCATGATAAGCTCTCTTACTGCGAATCTCTTCTTCTTTGTCATGGGAGATTCATTGCTTACCAGGCCGCCCTTGAGACCTCCTTCAAGATGCAGAAATTCCCGATAGAGCTTGAATGCCGCAGCTGTGGTCCTCATGGCGCACGTCTCGATCCATTGAAGCTGATTTGTAAGCATGGGGAACTGTGTGATCTTCAGCCCAAAGGCCTCCCTAAATTCAGCGTATTTCTTTGCCTCCCGGACCGACCTGGTCATAAAGGCTGCAGCCGAGAGTCCAACGGTGAGCCTCGAGAAAGTGAGCACAATCCCTACTACGTTCGCAACCCCCCGGTCTAAAGGGCCTAAAGGGTACGCTCGTGCGCCATTGAAAGTAATCTCTGCAGTAGTGAGCTCGCTCGTGCCCATCTTCCACTTTATCCTATCTATGGTGTAGCCGTTCCTGATCTCTCTTTCCTTGTCGCCTGGAAGCCATGAAGGTACTACAAACAAGGCAACCTTCTCCGTATCTGTAGGTTTGGCAGTCACCACGGCATAGTCGGCGTGGGTGGCAGAACAGAAGAACTTTTTTCCATAGATATGCCAGGTTTTTCCATCTCTAACCGCTTCCAGTACATTACTGGGGACATCGGATCCGCCCTGGATCTCGGAAAGGTACTGTGCGCCTATCGCAAAGTCGCCGTGCTGCCCCTCCTTGCAATGCTTAAGAATCCGTTTTGTATCAGGCGTATCGGCAAACTTTTCCAGCAACGCCACCAGCCCCTCGGTGCAGGTCAAGGGGCATGCAATACAGGCCTCGCCGTTCTGATAGATAAGAAACATCTTGGCGAGCTTGAGCCACGGTAATGTCTTGCTCGAAAACAAGGCCTCCGAAAAGACCTCTTGTTCCATAAGCTCTGTCTGGGCCGGCCGCACAATCCGGTCAATGCGGTGGTTATGACCATCAAAATGCATTATGTATGGTCTCTTCTCCGGCCATGCAATAGCTTCCGCAAAGTCCCTCCACCGGTATGATACCCTCTCGGACAGTTTTATGAGCTCATTGTGGATGCGATCCCACTCACTGCCGGAATAATGCCGCACGACCCTCTGGAAGAATTCATCATCGAGGTAATAATTCACGGAGTTTCTCCACTGGAGGTACTCATCGAACGAGTACGGATTGTTCCTGTCGGGAAAAGACATGGCTGCTCCTTGTCTGAAAATGAATATCCCGGCGGCTGCCAGGACTTTGAAAGATATTATAAACTAGGCAATGCCCAATGTAAACAGTGTTTACAGTTTCTGATAAATTTGAATTGCCTGCTGATTCCAGGCCTGATAAAGTTTATATGACTGTACCTGGAATGGTTTTATAGATCTACTGGGCCTGACTGCCGAGCCATTCAATAAGCTCATCTGGTGCGGTCCCTAAAAACTGAACCGGATATTGCTTGTTCAGGGAAGGGTCTGATTTGAATTTTTCAAACCAGCGGTCTTGAGCAGGAATGATGAGGCTGAGCTCCGTGGCATCGTCCATATTGAGACGCTTGGCAAGTTCGACCTGTCCCATGAACAGGGGCTTGTCTGCGAGGCCGGTTACAAGGTAGGTGAATTGTGTCACCCTCACGATTGCAATCTCTCGACCCTTTTTATTGCCCTTCCATACCGGCGTATACTCTTTGCCCGATGCAACGGCGGAGCGCAGGTTTTCGAGGCCATCCGCAGTGATATTCGTGCAAAAGTCCATGACTTCCGCTTTGGTGAAATTTCTGAATTTAAGGTTTATTTGGCGATACGGCCTCATTTGATACATGACCTGGTTGTAGTTCTTGAGGATTTGCAGAGAAGGCCTTTTCCCTATCTCCAGCAGGTGACGGTTGACCTTGATGCCCTTTATGTCCTGCCGGCGTGATTCAAGAAAAGCAAGCAGTTCCCTCGGCGTTTTGACATGGGTATACGTAAGGGGAAGGACCCACTCGCATGAAACAGCCATGAAGGATAAAATTCCAATAAGGCCTGCAGTAATAATCCTCGGAAGAGTGGTCGTGTTCTTGTTCTCTTCAGTCATTGCCGTTTCCTTCAAGACTGATCAATGCACGTATTGCATCAGCGAGATCAGGATCTTTGAGTTTTTCCACATCCCGAGGATCTATGTCAGGCCTCCTGATTACATGGGTGGTTTTTATTTTTTGGGGTGCTTTGCGCACAATGCCGAATTTGCCTTCCACCTTTTGCACCCGAATACCGGTGATATCTTTTATCTGCTTTTCAATCACCTTTGACAGCATGCCTATCTGCTGTGCCCATGCCGGCGAATCGCACATGACATGGAGGATCTTCTTACTAATCACCACAGGCTCTGTATGGACCGCCAGCACTGCACCCGTTATCTCTTTCCAGCGGCTGCGTACCTTCATAATCTGGCCGATCTGCTCATTGCTTCTTGCCAATATGTCACCAATCCTCCTCATGAAAATATGATCAGGCATGGGTGAATGATTGTCAAGAGATTAGGCATAATTAGTGCCCATCCGGAAACCCTTGTTTACAAAGAGCCAACGCTCTGAAAACGGGTCGAATTATCCCCTTCTTTGCCTTTAATATGTCCGATATACGCTCAGAAGGGAAGATATCTCCATT